>OFGN01000021.1_pt1 | contig 151539 bp, 124 predicted proteins | sample 1521821 | NCBI WGS metagenome assembly OFGN01 (sample SAMEA3504094, study PRJEB24116) | mouse gut metagenome | biome: mouse gut; feature: mouse-associated habitat; material: faeces | place: Denmark | collected 2011
GTATCTTGCGTGTGGCCGACTTCTTCGGCTTACGCTGTTTGGCGTATGCGAGCCGGGTCTTGGCCACTTCGTTGTATTTGCTGCGGGGCAGCCGCTCGCCATGTGCCCGGCAGGTCTTATGCAGCAGTCCATGCAGCCATTGGCAGCATTCCCACATCAGCTTGACGTCTGTCGGATAGCGCAGACAGCTCTCGTAGCAGGTGGCGTCGCTCATGCACAGGTTCTTGTCCTTCAGCAGTTTTTCCCACTTGCCATACAGTACGCTCTGTTGCCTGACGATGTCGAGCGCCGGTGCCAAACGGTTGCGTATGGCGCTGACGATCTTGCCGTCCCTGATGGGATTTGACGGGTCGATGAGAACACCGCAGAACATCTGCAGGTGGATGCTGCCGTTGAGCATCTCGATCAGTCCGTCGTCCGACAGCCCGGTATACGGCTTGAGGAACATCAATGCGATTTCACCTTCAGGCGGGAACATGGGTCTGTTGCCCTGTGGATGCTTCTTCGGAAAGTGCAAAGCCAGTTCCTCTGCCATCTCTTTCAGCGGCAGCATGGCATGAATGCGTCCGAGTTCGCTAACGGCGAAGCTCTCGCGGTATTTTTTCAGAAAATCGTATTCTGTAAACGGTAATTTCTGAATATCCCTAATTATTTTTGATGATTTCAATAATTTTGTCAATATTCTAATTTTCTACGTAGTGAAACTATTATTTTTTAATCTTATTACTTACGTATATTTTTAAGCTCAAAATAAATTTCTGGACTAAATATTCTTAGGCATAAATAATTCATAGTTATGATTACAACTCCTGCAATAATTAAATTAATAAGGGTAGATGCTATCAAAAAACGAAAAGCCATCATAGATAATACACATATCGTACCTGAATACACTACCACAGGAATTATTGGCGTGAGTATTTTAAAAGGATTAAAGCCAATGTACTTTTTACATACAAATAATGACGTAAGGGTGCTCGTCAACGAAAACACTACTTCCCCCCAGGCCATTCCCTCTAATCCGAAATGAAGTGATGTTATTATAATCGCTAAATGCAATGGTTGTAATATGAAAGATAACCGTAAAAATATTCCGGGAAATCCTTTCGCCATATATAACCGTCCATTAATCGAATTGATATGACTGAACAACTTAGACAGGCAAAGTATCTGAAGTAATGGGACACACGGGAGCCATTTTTCAGTTAGCATATTTAAAACCAATGGATAGGAAAGGCCAATCAGGATAAAATTCCCTGTTATGATTAAAAATGATGTAATGAGAACTGATTTTTGATAAAAGCGTTCAAGCCGTTGATTATCATCCTGTATAACTGCAAATACAGGAAACAATACTTTCTCAAGAACGCCGCAGAAATTATTCGGAACCAGTCCTGAATACGATGATGCACGTGAAAAATAACCCACACTTTGCGGATTGAATGCCTTTCCGATAATCAGAGGGTAAATATTATTGAAAATAACCCATAATACGTCGCTTCCCAAGATTTTGGATCCAAACCCGAACAATTCCTTGAATGATTCCTTCTTAAATATAAGGCAGAATCTGTATTTTGCTATAAATATAATGCATATAGATGAAAGTAATCCGGCAAGCACGCTCTGGAGTACTAAAGCCCACACCCCCATTCCCATATAAGCCATGAAAATACCTATAAAACCGGAGAATACACAAGTGACTAACGTAACAAGTGAAATTTGTTTGAATTTTAATTGCTTGGTAAGTTTTGTTCTGGCTACTGCTGAAAATGCCCCAATAATAAATGTCAATGACATAACGCGAATTGTAGGAATTAGAATTGGTTCAGAATAGAATGTCGATATTATAGGGGCGGAAAAAAATAATAAGAGATAACATATTAAACTGATTCCTATATTAATCCAATTTGCGGTACTGTAGTCATCTTCTGTACAAATTTTTTTACTTATCAATGCTTGTGAAAGTCCGGTATTTATAAAAACCTGAGCTATTCCGATAAATACCCCAATAATCCCCACTATTCCGTATTCGGCAGGAGTAAGAAGACGTGCCATTACCACGCTAACAATGAACTGTATTCCCTGAGAGGAATATTTTTCTATGGCAGTCCATTTGACGCTGTTTAAGACTTTGCCTTTTGAAACTTTTGCAATGGTGTCTACTTCTGAGAATTCCATGTCAGAATTTGCCAAATCATCACATCCATCAGAAATATTATCAATCAGTGAATTATCTTTACAAATAGAGCTGTTGGACATATATTGAAGCTTTTTTCTTAGATAATACCTTACAGAACTATAACTCTATTAAATGCTTGCTCTAATATTTTGTATGACTTATCCCAAGAGAATTCTTTAATGGCTTCATTTCCGTATTTTGCGATTTCAATTCGCCGCTCATCATTTTCTATAAGATAAATTATATTGTTTGCGAGTGAATTAATGTCACATACAGGAGATAAAAGTCCAGTTTCTCTGTCTTTTACCATCTCCCTAAATCCATTGTTATCTGTACATGCCACCGCACATCCACAAATCATTGCTTCGCCAATGGTTAGTCCCCAGCCCTCTGACCTACTTGCATTTATGAAAATAGATGAATTATTGTAAATATCATTATGCTGTTTTTTATTAGGATTTTGAATATATGTTATCCATTTCGGTGGTCGGAAGTTGAGGGGATATGCACCAAACATATTCAGGGTTATTTGCGGAAAAATTTTTCTGACTATCTCGAGAGCGGCAAAACATTCGCTAATCCCTTTGAGATCAGAAATGTGATACATCATTGCAATTGAATATTTATCTCGTTGTTCTATAGGTTGATGTAACTGAAAATACTCGAAATCAAATCCGTTCGGTAGATATATCCCGTCAAGTCGTTCGTTATCCAAAATGGATTTTAACCCTTTTGATATGACAAATTTCGTTAATGGGTAATGATAAGTCTCGATTACATTTTCATCCGATATTCCATCCCAATTTTCAAATCCTTGAATTAAATAGAATTTGCGGGAGTCAGATATCTGTAAGTCTCTGACATATTTAGCGGTATTTATGCCGGTTGCTATAAATATGGAGCTTTTAGGAAGATTCTTTTCTTCTAAGTTCATTAGAAATAACTCAGTAACCTTGTGATTAAGCTTAAACCAATTTTTCCCAGAAAGAGCACCTCTTTTTTTCTTTAATAAGGTTTTGACAAAATCTATCGCAGGAATTAAAAATTTTTTTCGTTTGAAACTTTTAAGGGTGGGTTTATGAATATGATAGACGATATTTACAGTCCATCCATGTTCGATAAGTCTATTTGAATACTCATATATAACCTTAGGCCCTCCTGCAGGATAATCAAAAACACAGGGTAGAATAAATGTAGCGGTTTTCTCCATTAATTTTTAACTGAAAAAATATTTTTAAGCAAATTAAAATCTAATTATGAAATAGCGTTTTTTAACCATTCAGTAGATACTTTGCGCAAAATTTTAAGTTTTTCATCAACTTTTTCCCAATTTATGGGTTGATGGAGTTTAATCTCTATATCATCATTTTCATTGAGATATCTCTCGGTTATACCCAATTGAGCAAGTATGCTTGACACACGGTTATTACCGCTGCTGAATTGACCTCTAAGTGGAATGAATAGAAATGGAGTGTGAAACATTATGCAAAAATAACTCCATGAAATGAAGATGTAATAACATATTGTGATGTGGCAATATTATTTAACCATTTCTCTACCGTAGAATCTTCATACTCTATATTTTGAATAAACTTCGTTGCCGGCAGATATCCCGATGATACAGTTGCTTTGATGCTTAAATTACCTTTTGCACGCATTATTTCCTCAATTCTTAATTCGTCAGCAGAATTGATATTGATAATATACAAATAAAGTTGTTCTATGCGTTTAAAACTAGTTAAAAAAGAAGTATATGCTTCTTTTGTGGCAAGTAAAGTAGGATCTAAGACAAGAGATGCCCTTATCCCACATTGTTGGCAAATATCAACACTTTCTAGTTCTCTAACTGAAATATTGCTGAATCGGTTCAATTCAGATGCTAATGTTGACATCCATTCCTGGGGGTAATCCTTTCGGGCGATGCTTGCTGCGTATGAAATTTTTTTTATCTCCATATCCCCGAAATTTAAAAAGAATGCGGTATGTCTCCATTTAACAGGGTTGACATTCCATATTTGATCGCTGCCTGCAATGTATATATCTGCTTCAGGGGGATTCTGTTGTAGTTCTTTTAGAGAATAATAAACATTAGGGGTAGATTGTATATTATTTTGTCGGAATATATCAAAATTCCGCAATTTAGAACTCAGATTATTCGACTTTGAGCAAAAGGCCTTCGTAAGTAAAGTTTTGATAACATGTTTAATCTTGGATTTGAGCGCATGGCAAAATGGCCTATTGATATCTTGGATATGATTTTCTGCGTCTTTACAAAAGTCTGATGAGTAATCATATTTAATTAAAAAGGGAGAATGTCCGATCTTTCTTAAGTACCACTGCAACGCGTAACATTGCAGTACTTGCCCATAATTGTCGTTGCTATTCCAAAATGTTATTATGCCGATTTTCATCTATCAGTGTGATAATTTATATAATATATTTGATATTTTCTTTTTAATCCTGGTGGAAATTGAAGGAGACAGACACTTTTTGTTGGCGATTGTTATTGATTTACCTTTGTTAAGTAATTTAAAAAATAAATTCCGTTTTTTAGGAAGTGCAGGTGAACACATATATGCAGGGTTAAACCGCAATGCTTCTTCTGTTTTAATGGCTTTATGATTCACACCTGTCTTATTCAGTAACTCGGAAGCTTTTTCGGTTTTTACAATCACAAGACTGACGCCTTTGTCATCATCAATTTCAGGATATAAATTTTCGATACCCCAAAAATCAGCAAGCGTAAGATCGCTTCCCGATTTGCCATCTTTGAATGGACATTCGTAGCATATAGGCCTTAGACATAAATCATTCAGAAATGCTCGCATGTATTCGTTCTCCCTATGGGGCGTAAATATTTTGCCTTTATTAGTGCTTGCACAACTCAATGCTGTTGAATCTAACGTGACAGAGACCCCATAGTTATGCCACCCATGGGTCTTATCTCGGAATGAAATATTCTGAATAAAATCTTGTTGAAAAAAATTCTTGTACTCATTAAGGTATTTTTCCCAAATACCCGGACTGGGTACGCCATGACAAATAAAATCTACAGTAATCAGGTTGGAATAATCAGTTCCTAAGAAAGTTTTTAATCCTGCAATTTGGCAAGGAGTTCCTGTAAATAATACCAACTGACCCTTCTTAAGGCACTTTTTACAATGTTCGTAGGCCGAGTTAATATCGCTTTGAAGATATTTACTGCCCATCATTGGCTTAACCCCATCCATATCCTCGGTGTAGGTATGGATGACTTTCGAGAAATCAGACTCAAATACGGCTCCAAATATTATACCTTCATTGTTTATGACATATCTGGCTAATGATACAAAAACCCCTCCGGATGAACTCATTAATCGATCGGTATCATTTATATTGATTGCATACTGAGAGCTGAGAGGTTCTCTCTTTTGTGGAGGATTAATGACTGGACAAACCTTATCGCATAATCCACAATCAATACATAAATCCTGATTCACGCTTGGATACATGAACCATTCGTTATCTTCCACAAGTCTTATGCATTTCTTGGGACATCGCTCGACGCATGCTGAGCAGCCGCAACAATGGGTTTTTGAATCAATCTTAATCATTTATTATTTTTATGTGGGGGGATTAGTCGAGGAGTTCGATTATGGTGGTTGGGGGGAGGGTGAGGTCGATGTAGGCTACGAGGCAGTCGCGGAGGCGGACACGGAGACGGCGGTAGCGTGAGCCGCGTACGGTCAGGAGTTCGCCTTCTATTACGGTGTCGTTGTGGGGGATGCGGACGCGGCGGCCTATGATGTGGGAGAGGTTGTCGTCGCCTGCGGTGCGGAATGTCACCCGTTGGCTTGAAGTGGTGGCGGCTATGAAGTTTGCCATTTCACTGTCGCGGATTATGACCGGCTGACGATACGGCAAGCCTTTTATGTAGAGGTATTCCACTCCTATGTTTTGTCGGACTAATGCGTCGATATTGCTTATGGTGTCGTTGACGAAAAATATGTCGGGTATGGCAGGTGATACTTTCTTTATGTGGCGCCCGGCTTTTATCGTGACACTTTCTTTCATCGGCATGAAAAATTCATGCACGCGTTGCTGTATGAGCTCATAGCCGTATAACCGCTCGGTCATGGCACGTCGTGTGTCTGCTGACGGGATGGAGATGCTGATTTTCTCTTTTTTTGAGCGCATGACTACCCATACCGCCGTTTCTCCGTCGGCAGGACGAATTTCGGGATTTTGTATGTACAGCGGGGTGAAATGTAAGTTTTCCGTCGCCATTCCGGTGTGTTGCTATGATAGGCGATTTTTGGCCTATGGCAAATCTTTCTATCCCCATCGGATTAGTATGTGTGTACTAATCAATAGGTTATGCTTGCTTGTTCCAAAAGTTAGGGGCTTTTTCTCGACTGCAAAGTCTTGCGAAATTTTGATGGTTTTTATTTCATACCAGTCAGCTGCGTGTTTTATAACCAATCGGTCATGTGTAGTTTGTAGTTGATAATCAAGCCCGTTTAAGTAGTGCTAATGCGGCGCAAAGTTAGGAAAAATGATGCTAATTTCCAAATTTACGTCTTGCAATTATGTCTAAATTCGCTTATTCGCTCTCTGAGATGTAAAAATGCCGGCAATGGGGCGCGATGTTTGTTCGCGGTCTCCGTTGCCGGCGTTTTTTTGTGGTGGTACTTTTCCTTGTTATTTCACGCGGAGGAGGGTTATTTCACGCGGAGGAGGAAGTAGTTTTTCTTGCCTTTCTGGATGAGGATGTATTTGTTGTTGAGGAGGAGGTCGGCGGTGGCGGGGGCGTAGACATCGCTGACTTTCTCTTTGTTGATGGAGAATCCGCCTTGCTGGGCGAGCTTGCGGAGCTCGGCTTTCGAGGGGAATACGGCGGCTTTCTCGGTGAGAAGGTCGGCTATTTTGGTGTCGCCGTTGAGGTCGTCGGTCGAGATTTCAAACTGCGGAACGCCTTCGAATACGGCTAAGAGCGTGTCCTCGTCGATTTTGCGCAGTGTCTCCGACGCTTTGTTGGAGAAGAGTATCTGCGATGCCTCTACTGCCGCCTCGTAGTCTTCGGCGCTGTGCACCATCGTGGTGATTTCCTTTGCAAGACGTTTCTGCAGCGGACGCTGGCCCGGGTCGGCCGCCTGCTGTGCCACGAGGTCGTCGATTTCCTCCTTGGGCAGCGCGGTGAAGATTTTGATGTATTTCTCGGCGTCGGCGTCGGACACGTTGAGCCAGAACTGGTAGAACTTGTAGGGTGACGTGTAGCGCGGGTCGAGCCATACGTTGCCGCTCTCCGTCTTGCCGAATTTGCCGCCGTCGGCCTTGGTGATGAGGGGGCAGGTAAGGGCGAAAGCGTCGTCGGCGCCCTTGATGCGTCGTATGAGTTCGGTTCCGGTGGTCATGTTGCCCCACTGGTCGGAGCCTCCGAGCTGCAGGCGGCATCCCATGTCTTCGTAGAGATGGAGGAAGTCATACCCCTGGAGAAGCTGGTAGGAGAATTCGGTGAACGACATGCCTTCGCGCGACTCGCCCGAAAGACGTTTCTTGACCGAGTCCTTGGCCATCATGTAGTTGACGGTGATATGCTTGCCGATGTCGCGGATGAACTCGAGGAACGAGAAGTTTTTCATCCAGTCGTAGTTGTTGACGAGCACGGCCGCGTTGGGTGCGTCGGAGTCGAAATCGAGGAATTTCGCGAGCTGGCGTTTGATGGCCTCCTGATTGTGGCGCAGAGTCTCCTCGTCGATGAGTTTGCGCTCCTGGCTTTTCATCGAAGGGTCGCCTATCATGCCTGTCGCGCCGCCTACGAGGGCGATGGGACGGTGGCCGGCGCGCTGGAAATGCTTGAGCATCATCACGCCCACGAGGTGGCCTATATGGAGAGAGTCAGCCGTCGGGTCGATGCCCAGATAGGCCGTAGTCATGCCTTTTTTGAGTTGTTCGTCGGCGCCGGGAGTCACGGAGTGAATCATACCGCGCCAGGTGAGTTCCTGTATGAAATCCATCTAAGTAGTGAATTGATATTATGTAGGTTAACGGTTATTTCAGTTTGGCGAGCGCGTCGGCTATGCGGCGCATTGCTTCGCGGATATTGTCGTCGGAAGTGGCATAGCTCAGGCGGATATACCCGTCGAGGCAGAATGCGGCGCCGTCGACCGTGGCCACATGCGCTTTGTCGAGGAGGTAGAGCGCGAGTTCGCCGGAAGTGTTGACGGTCTGTTCGCCGTCCGACTTGCCGAGGAACGATGTTACGCGCGGGAAAAGATAGAACGCGCCCTGTGGCTCGTTGCATTCGAGGCCGGGAATCTGGCGGGCAAGTTCCACCACGAGGTCGCGGCGGCGGCGGAACGCCTCACACATCTCGTGCACGCAGTCCTGCGGGCCGTCGTAGGCGGCTTCGGCAGCTTTCTGGGCTATTGACGAACACCCTGATGTGTACTGGCTTTGCAGCTTGTTGACGGCCTTGGCGAGCCACAGCGGAGCGGCGCAGTAGCCGATGCGCCATCCGGTCATGGCGTATGCTTTTGACACGCCGTTGATTACTACCACGCGGCCGGCTATTTCGGGGAACGATGCCAGCGATGTGAACGAACCGGTAAAATTGATATGCTCGTATATCTCGTCGGAGAGGACTATGATGTCGGGGTATCTGGCGATGACGTCGACAAGAGCCTGAAGTTCTTCGCGTGAATATACCGAACCGGTAGGATTGGAGGGCGAGCAGAGGAGCACCATGCGCGTGCGGGGCGTGATGGCGGCCTCGAGGCGCTCGGGCGTGATTTTGAAGTTATCCTCAAGCGTGGTGGGCACGAGCACATTTGTGCCGCGGGCAAGTTTCACCATCTCCACATACGACACCCATGCCGGCGTAGGGATGAGCACCTCGTCGCCCGGATTGATTGAGGCGAGTATCACGTTGCACAGAGCCTGCTTCGCACCGTTTGACACTACTATCTGTTCGGGAGCGAAATCCACGCCGTTCTCCTCCTTGAGCTTGCGGGACACGGCCTTGCGCAGCGACATATAGCCCGGAACGGGCGTATAGAACGTGAAATTCTCGTCGATGGCGCGTTTGGCAGCCTCCTTGATATGCTCGGGAGTGTTGAAGTCGGGTTCGCCGACCGAGAGGTTGATTACGTCGACGCCTTGTGCCTTGAGTTCGTTGCTCTTTTGCGACATTGCCAGAGTGGCCGAGGGGGAGAGCGATTGTATAAGCTCGGAGATATGTGTCATAAGTATAAAATTTTCGGCAAAGATAGCATTTTTCTTTTAAACAAGAGCAAAAAGAGTGATTTAAGTTAGAAATCAGGCAGCAGAATGCGTTGTTTGGATGCTTTAAATGTGAAATAAATATAAAGATGCAGGTATTGCAGAGCCGATTTGTGTGAAAATGAGTATCTTTGTGGAGAGATGGCTCCGGATTGGTGCTATCGGATAAAGCGCGGTTTCCGGCCGTAAGATGTAACATTTTGGCGCATCGCGCGTCTATATTATGTGCTTGCATTGCAATCCGCATCGTTGTGACAAGCTAATCGTTTAATAACCAATAATAAACATTTATGAAATTGAAAAAGCTCGCGCTAAGGGCGCTTGGCGGACTGATGTCATTGGCATTGGTCGCTTGTATGCTCACTTCCTGCAGTAAGAGCGGCAGTGGCGACAAACTGGTGGAGAATATTCCCGCATCGGCATTTATGGTGGTCAAAATCAACCCGCAGCAGATAATCGAAAATGCAGGTTGCACAGTCGACAACGGAAAAATCGTACTCTCGCAGAAATACAGTGATGTAATCAAGCAGCAGGCCGGAGCCGCCGCGCTCAATATAGTTAACTCATATCTCGCTTATACCGAGGGTATAAAACTCGACGCCATAATGGTAGCAGTGACTGCCGACGGCGACGGTATCGGTGTCGGTATGCTCAGCGATGCCGAGCCGGTCAAGAAGCATCTCAAAGAACTTTTGGGCAACCAGAGCGAGGAAGACGGCTTTGTAGTGTTCAAAGCCCCCGGACACATGGCCATTGCCATCAAGGACAATATGATATGGTGGTCCGACGGCCTCGCCTCCATTAAGAAACAGATCGAGAAAGCCGCCGAAAGCAATATCGCGTCGCTCAAAGGCGTAGGCGAAATTCTCTCCGACGACAACGCTTTCGCTATGGTCATCAATCTTCCCGAAGCCAACAAGGCGTTTGCTGCCCATGGCGAGGATATAAAGGGTGAACTTACCCGCAACGGCGTTCCCGAAGGCCTTGCTGCAAAACTTGCCGATATGATGGATTGCTATGCATGCGGTTCGCTGAAGTTTGACCGCAACACCGTAAGCGGCGAGTTCTATCTCATCGACAAGGATGGCAATCGCAACGAGTTCGGCAAGATGCTCAATGTCATCGACACCGACTTCCTCAATAATGTTGCTGCCGATGCCAACGCCGTGATGGCTTGCGGAAATATCGCTGACCCCGATGTCAGGAAACTGATTGACGATGCCGCGGCCGATTTCAAGTCGAAACCCTACAACGCTTCAGAAGCGCAGTATCTCGACCTGCTTACCGCATGGGACGGCACAGCCGCCATCGCTCTTGAATACAACAGCCTTGCCGGCGCCGACCCCGTGAGCATGATGAACATGTCGGAGACCGCATTGGCCGAGATGGTGCTCAAGAACCTCAAATTCGTGGCCATGGCTCACTATCCCGCCGACGTTGTGGCTAAATACACCGAGATGATGTGCTCGTTCATGCAGAGCAGCAACATGACTCCCGCGCAGGCTGCCGGCGGTCTTTACAGCGTGGCTATCCCCAACGTGTTCGACCTCTATTTCGGCAACGCGAACGGCTATCTCACCGTGGCCAACTACAACGGCGGAGGCAACAGCATGTCGCTCGCCGACAAATTCGCCGGCAAGCGCTTCATGATGTACAGCCACTACAATGCAAATCCCGCTCTTGCACGTTTCGGCTGGAACTTCGGCTCGGAAAGCGCACTTTGGCTTGAAGCCGATGCCATTAAATTCCGTTCGGAACTTACCGGCACCGACGCCAACTTCCTCCAGGCCATCATCGAGCCGCTCACCGACATGAACAATCTCAACTATCTGATGGAATATGTCAATCAGATGATGGGTATGGGTTACAACGGCAGTTCCGACGACATCTACAGTGATTATTACGATTACGAGGATTATGCCGAATACGAGCCTGCCCCCGAGCTTTAAAGCCTGACCTCAGACCGTATTGATTAGCGCGGGGCGTATCATGGAAGCATGGGCGCCCCGCTAATAAAAAAATAACACGCGGAAAACACGTTGTAGGGAGGGGGTTGCAAAACTGATATTGACAACTGCTTGATGTAGGGCTGCTCCCCGGAGCAGCCGATAACAAAAGTTGATTATCCGTTGTTTGGCGGCTGCACCGGGGTGCAGCCCTACAAGAGGACGTATTATATAAGCAATATATTATAAGTTTTGCAACGCCGTCCGCAACAGAATCAGTAATCCCATATGGTACATGCCATGCGGACGCGATGAATCGCGTCCCTACAGGTATATTCGGCGTTGTGACGTTAAAAAACTGAAAGAACTGTGATAGAAAAGATAACAATCAACAATCTGCTGCCTGAGGTTTTCCGCGAGGAAAAGAATGAGCCGCGCATCGTCAATTCCGATATTTGGCTGCGGCACGTGGCGTTTGAAAAGCCGTTGTCCTACCTCGTGTTCGCCGAGTCCGGCACGGGCAAATCGTCGCTGTGCGCGTTCCTTTACGGCAACCGCCGCGACTATGAGGGGACAATACTGTTTGACGGCAACGACGTGCGTGGTTTCAGCACTGAGAAATGGTCGCAGCTGCGCCGCATGTCGCTGGCCTATCTGCCGCAGCAACTGAGCCTTTTTCCCGAGATTACGGCTCTTGACAATGTGCTGCTCAAGAATCGTCTTACGGACTACTATTCGGAAGCCGACATACGGCACATGTTCGAGCAGCTGTCGATTGACCACCGCGCCGATGTCGTGGCCGGGCGCCTTTCGATAGGGCAGCAGCAGCGTGTAGCCATCATCAGGGCCCTGGCGCAGCCATTTGACTTCCTCCTGCTCGACGAGCCGGTGAGCCATCTCGACGCACGCAACAACGACACCGTGGCGCAGATGATAACGAGCCATGTCGATTCACGCCATGCCTCGGTCATCGCTACTTCGGTCGGCAACCATCTATCTATCGACAGTAATAAAATACTACGCCTATGAGACTCCACAATCCCGTCAACCGTCTGCTGAGAAAAAACATATCGGTCGGCCAGATAGCCGGATACTCGATAGCCAATTTCGTGGGACTCGCAATCCTGCTGACGGCGCTGCAGTTCTACCGCGACACGACGGCCGCCGAAAACGAATCGGAGGATACCTTCATATCACGCGACTATATGATAATATCGAAGCACGTGAGCGATGTCAATACCCTCAAAGGGCAGACCTCGGCTTTCTCCAACGATGATGTCGCCTCGCTCCGGCAGCAGTCGTGGGTCGAAAACATAGGCGAGTTCACCCCCTCACGCTTTCATGTCAACGGTGCAATCGATTTCGCCGGGCGCGGCATGTCGACGCACCTCTTTTTCGAGTCAATCCCCGACGAGTTCTTCGACGTGAAGCCCGAAGGGTGGGGATATGACCCCTCCGACTCGACCGCCATTATCCCGATAGTCATATCGCGTGATTATCTTGCTCTCTACAACTTCGGCTTCGCCGCATCGCGCGGCATGCCTCAGCTCAGCGAGCAGCTTGTAGGCTCCGTGCCGTTGACGCTCTCGCTCAGCGGCAACGGTCGGCGCGTATACCGCACCGGCAGAATCGTGGGGTTCTCGTCACGTCTCAACACTATCGCTGTGCCTGAGGCGTTCATGAAATGGGCCAACGCCGAGTTCGGCGACCCTTCCGAGCCGGCCAACGTGGCTCGGCTCATCGTTGAGACAAACGACCCCGGCAATCCCGCCATCGAGAAATATTTCTCGGAGAACGGCATCGAGGTCTCGGGCGAGAAACTCAATCAGGGTCGTGCGGCCTACTTTCTCTCGATAGTATCGGCCGTGGTGATAGCGATAGGACTGGTCATCTGCGCACTCGCGTTCTTTATACTGATGCTCAGCACCAGTCTGTTGCTTCAGAAAAACAAAGACAAGATACACGACCTGCTCATGCTCGGCTACACGCCGCGTCAGGTCGGAGCATATTATTACCGTATGGTGGCCGTGCTCAACGGTTCCATACTCGTGGCGGCAGTGATAGTGGCGCTTGTGGCGTCGCATCTGTGGAAAGGCCTGTTCGGCTCGCTCGGACTGACTACCACCGGCTGCGGCATGACCTTGCTTGTCGGGCTGCTGCTCATGGTCGTCGTCACCGCTGTCAATATTATTGCTATACACCGCAATGTGAACCGTAATTTCTATAACTCCTGACACTCGTAACCGTGTCCTTCAACCTTTTTTGATATGATTAACAACCTTCGAATTGCAATCGTGGCCATTATCGCGGCTTTCTCCGCGTTTGGCGCATCGGCTGCCGGCAAGACCGTAGCGGTCAAGCCTACCGCCGTGCGTCCCGATATGGATAAAATAAAATCGGAAGTGCTCAATCCTTCGAGCCGTTATTATTATCCGAAACTGATGGCCGACTATGAGAAAAATGACACACTTATGACGCTTGAGGATTACCGCTATCTCTACCTCGGAAGCGTGTTCCAGGAAGACTACAATCCTTACCGCCGTTCACCTTTCGACAGCGAAATCGAGCAGCTGTATTACAAGAAAACACACACCCGTGCCGAGCTCGACACAATCATCGACTATGCCGAGCAGGCGCTCCTCGACGACCCCTTTGACCTCCAGCAGATCAACTTCCTTATATATGCCCTCCAGAACCGCGGCAAGGTGAACCGCGCGAAAATCTGGCAGTTCCGTCTCAACCATCTGCTTGAGGCAATCCTGTCGACGGGCACAGGACTCGATGCAGAAAACGCATGGATAGTCATCGACCCCAAGCATGAATACAATATCCTGAACTTCAAGAATAATATCGCCGACGAAGCCACCTACGTTGCACCCTACTACGACCATATCAAAATCCATCGCGAAGAGGGTGACAACAAGACCCCCGAAGGCTTCTACTTCAATATCCGCTACATCCTCGAAGAATACTACCGCAAGCACCCCGAAGAACGGTAATCCTTCTTATATACAAAAGTTACCACGGGGGCGAGACACACCCGCCCCTACTAAGTCAATCTTAGTTGTCCGCGGTTAAAAACCGCGGCTACTATAACGTGCTATGAGTCAACCACGTAGTAGCCGCGGTTTTTAACCGCGGACAACAAGGCCGACAATTATTATATTGGCATGTACTGCAATTTCGGCTTGAACCCTTTTTAACATTTCAACCGGGTTTTGCAGCTGACCCTGAATCACGCCCTACGCCGAGGTGCAGGGGTGGAGATATAAAAAAAGAGATGTCATTTTGGCATCTCTTTTTTTGCGCTTCAGGATGGGCTTGAACCAACGACCCCCTGATTAACAGTCAGGTGCTCTAACCAACTGAGCTACTGAAGCAGGTATTTTTGCTTTGGCTTTGGGGCTTTCTGACGGTCTTATCGGCTTTTGCGTTGCAAATGTACTGCTATTTTTTTTATTATGCAAGATTTTGAACGAAATTTTATCGGTCAGGTATTAAAATATTGCAATTCAGATGGTATCAAGATGGAGAAAACAACTGATGCAGCTACGTTGTATAGTGATGGAGGATGTTGCGGAACTGCAAAATTTTGGTCGACAAGGTATGGACGCACGGTCTGTGCGTCCGATAATCCGTTGATAATCAATGTTCGCTTTACGGACGCACCGACCTTGCAATGCGGTTCAAATAGCGGAGGGCTGAAAGTCCGTTGGTGTCACTATCCCCGTCCGACGCGTAGCGGAGGGCGGGGCGAAAGGAATACAATGTGCAAGCCCACGGAGAGGGCGAGTGTGTGATGCTCCACGATACATTTTACACAGTCGCCCACTCCGCGGGCTCCTTTTATTAGAGCCACCGCCACCCCGCCCTCCGCTACGCGTCGGACGGGGATAGTGACACCAACGGGCTTTCAGCCCTCCTTTGGCGAACTATATTCCTTATTTGAACCGCATTGCACAGACCATGCGGTCCTACTTTGTCGGCAGAAATTTCGCAGTTTTGCAACACCCTCTGACAGATTTAACAAGATACTGGAGATAATCACGAAACTATAACTCAAAAAAACGCCCTTATATTTACTTAAAAGTAAAACATTTTTCGTAACTTTGCGGTTGTTAATACAAAGAGACAGTACCGATATGAGCGAGGCAGAACTTGTACAGCTAAACAAAGACCGTAATTGCACTCTTTACACTATTCAGTTCGTCACTGAAGATAAGAGTGAATACCTTCGTTTCTACAACCGCTTCAAGAACGATGCGACCTATAATGAAGATTTGGCCCGCATAGCCAAATTCGTTGAAAGCATCGCGAATCTTGGTGCTTTGGAGCGGTTTTTCCGACCGGAAGGAAAGATGAGTGATCGAGTCTGTGCGCTTCCGGTTGTAAAATCAAAGTTGCGCCTGTATTGTCTGCGACTCTCAGACAGCATACTTATTCTCGGCAATGGAGGGGTTAAGAAAACGCGCACATATGATGAAGATGATGAGTTGCGCGGATTTGTAGTCTCCCTTCAAAAATTTGATAAACTAATCAAAGAAGGTGTAAAGGACGGAACCATTACAATTTCCGAAAATGAAATAGAAACCGATAAAACATTTGATATATGAAGACAGCCTTTGATGAATACAATAGTATAGTGTCATCTATACCGGATAATATCCATAAAGAAGTGGATATGGAAATGGCTGTGTCCAATAGAATTTACGAGCTCATGACCCAAAAAGGGCTGTCAAAAGCCGAGTTTGCCCGTTCGATTGGGAAGCGTCCGTGTGAAATCACTAAGTGGCTGAGTGGACAGCATAATTTCACCCTTTCCACCCTTGCGATGCTATCCTCATTCTTTGGTCACCCGATAATAACAGTCGGCTGAGTTTTACATCTATGATGATACAGAAGTTTTTGTATTGGAGATGAATTGCTCGGCAATTTTGTATGTGTTTTTATATGTATATATAATCAAAACCGCTACAAGTCGTTGACTCGCAGCGGAATTAACTTTGTTTTTGGCGGAGAGAGAGGGATTCGAACCCCCGGAGGTGTGACCCTCAACGGTTTTCAAGACCGCCGCAATCGACCACTCTGCCATCTCTCCTTGTGTATGTGGTTTTGTCGCTTATATCGGATTTTACGCCGATTTATGACGACTGCAATTTCCGAACCTAAGGCAACCGCTGTTGCCGTCCTTCATTGCGAGTGCAAAGTTATGGCATTTTTTTCAATTATCCAAATTTTGGATTGTATTTTTAGCCGTTTTTTAGTAACTAAGTGCGGTTTTAGGGGGTAAATCATTGAAATAACTGAACTTCAAGAGGATTTGTTAGTAATCTCTTCAAAAGTGGTCAAGTTTTGACGCTCTCCGACAGGCGTAAGACAACCCTTTTGAGCAATTTTATTTCCAAATTCTTGTCGAAAAAAATGGCAACTTTGAACTCAGTTATTGTTCCTGGCAAGGCTCTCAAAGGGGGCCGGCACAAGGTCAGAATATCAGTAGCGCACAACGGAGAGTTCCGCTACATCCTTACTGACATCGTTCTCGACTCCGCCAAGGAGTTCAAGAACGGCCAAATCGTGAAACGCCCAGATGCGGCAATACTCAACACCAAGCTGCGCGGCATAATGCAGAAGTGCCAGCGAGCGATTGATGAACTTGAATACATTGAGGGGCTGACCTGTCCTGAGTTGGTCTATCAAATCAAACACGCCGAGCGTTACCGCCACCGCACACTCTCGTCTATCTACGCAGAGTACATAGACTATGCCCGACTGAAGCCGGGCACTAAAAGTTTCTACGCTTCATCAATCAACTGCATCGAGGAGTGCCTTGGTGATAAGCTGCTCGTGGAAAATATCAACCACTCAACTATCCTCGCCCTTGACAAGTTCATGCGTGAGGAAAAGAAGCTGAAGCCGTCAACAATCCGCAATCGGCTCGTGTTCCTTATGGTGCTCCTGAACTACGCCAAGAGGTGCGGATATGTTCAGTATCGCGTTGATCCGTTCTTCGGCTATGAGCTGCCAAAGGCTGAGGTACGCCAGTCGTGGCTCTCGGTTGATGAGGTACGGTCTATCCGGGACTATCAACCGCCCACGAAAGGTCAGGCTCTTGCCAAAGACCTCTTCATGCTCTCGTATTATCTCGGAGGCATTAACATGGTTGATATGCAAGACCTCAACTTCAACGATAACCCGACAAGGATTCATTATGTCCGTAAAAAGACTGAACATCGCCCTAAGCTCAACAAGTTCGTAGAGTTCGACATCCCTGCCGAGGCTCTTGAAATCATCAATCGGCGCAAGGGTGAGGACGGACGCCTCGCACTCTCGGAAAATCAGCGGAAGGAACATTGCCACTCGTTGTTTGACCTCCACCTCCGGAAGATTGCGACTGCCCTCAACATTCCTAATCTCATCTACTACTCGGCCCGTAAGTCGTTCTCTCAACACGCCTTTCAGCTCGGAGTCGGCACATCGACTATTGACTACATTCTCGGCCACAGAGTAGATAAGGACAGTACGAGCCTCTTCAACTACATCACCGTTACGCCTGAGATTGCAACGCAGGCCGTTAAAATAGTTCTGGATAATTTGCGATAATTCATAATAAATCGTTAACTTTGCGCCATCAAATAAGTTCCACCACGGAGTTTATTTGGTTTGACTTGGCAGAGAGGGGTGGTTCCCTCTCTGCATTTTTTTACCCCCTACCTTATCGGATACAAAAAGAGGGTGCCTCACGACACCCTCCGGCACTTTACACATCATCGAATTACATCATCAAAAAGTGCCTACATTACGGATTACTAACGAATCGGTTCAAAGTTCGGCAAAGAATGAAAAAATGGCCGCGTCTCACGACGCAGCCACTGCAATTTAACATTTACGATTTATAGCATTTTCTTTATTAGACTGATGATTGGATTGCGGAAGATGATCGCCAAGAGTGCTGCTATCGCTCCGATGAGCCACCAAAACGCCTCCATTCTGAATGATTCCCACCAAGAGAGGTCTTTTTCCACCGGGTAAGGCTGCGGCACCGGGACTGGCACCTCTTTTACTTTGGCCTCAGTTTGGTTGTTATTCACAGTCGTTTTCGGAACAGGCACATCTACTGGCTTGGACTGAGGTTTATTTTCAAGCGTATGGCCGAGTGTTCCGTCCGGGTTTACCCATGCGTCAGATGTGGCATAGTCCGTTTCAAGGTGGCTCGTACTGTCAGGCGTTTCGCGTGAGGCAGACTGCGCCGGAATCTCGACAAGAACAGTCACGGTGTCAATCTCTGTGATTACCTCCCTCTCAACTGTTTTCTCGTCGTGTTCTGCCAAAATCACCGGCGCGGTCGAAATGGTTTGCTTTGCAGTCCGACACGATATGAGTGCCAGAAGCGGAATGAGAATTAAAATTAGCTGTTTCATGCGTTGAGGTAGTTGATTATGCCGTCGACGTGGGCCTGCACGATGCGCTCTTTGCCTTCGGCTGATTTGAGAATTGCAAGGTCGCCCTTGTTGTCATAGAACAGCGACTCGGTGAGAACTGCCGGGCAAAGTGTTCGGTCGCACATGGCGAGGCTCTGCGGCCAATAATGTCCTTCCGGAACGTAGCGGTTACCTTGAAGATTGCGATTTGCGGCTTCATCATAGATGCACTTTGCAAGTCGCTTGGAGTTGGCAGATGCTTTCAGCCCGACCATAGAGCAGAAGCCCGAAGCATCGTGCCATTTGCCGTCACCGCCGGCGGCGTTGGCGTGGAACGACACCATAATGCAGTTGGATGTGCCATACTGGGCGCAGAGTTTGTTGACCTCCTTCCAACGCCAATTAAGAGCGGCGTTGATTTGGGCCTTATTGCACAACTTGCCGGGCGTTGAGAGTGGTTCATGATCTTGAGTCCATATCTCGTGGACGGTGTAACCTTTGGCCTGGAGTCGAAGAGCTACTTCCTTGCCTATCTCTCTGTTAAACTGCCATTCGTAGAATGACTTATCCGGTGAACACTTGCCGGGGCAGTTGTTGCCGTGGCCGTAGTCGAATATTATGTGTATTGTCTTCATGTTTCTTCTAATTCTTTAGGTTTGTCTTCTGATGCAGGCTCGGAATCCTGGAGTAAATCTTCTTTGCCGACGAGCCTGAAAAAATTCCATTTCTTTTTGGTGCCTTTGTATTCGAGGTAATTGTTGACACATGAGTTAAGCTCGATACCGTAGATTATAAAGAGCATGGCCATACTCACCACCGGCACGCCTATGCTAACTCCAAATGTGCGTGAGCATACCTCAGCAAGTGTGACCCAGCAGAGATAATCTACCATCTTGTTAAGAGTACGGCGCCAAGCGCGAGAAGGTCGTATCTGCTCCTTCCGTGATTTGGCGGCAAGAAGACCGAAGCGGAGGTCGACGAGTACAAGCACCATGCCGAGCAGGAGCCAGGGTGCGAGATGCCCGTAGAAGTCGGCAAACACCATTCCAAGAGCTGCCATTGCGGCTGAGAAAAGATTATTGGTTTCAGACATAGCTTTACGAGATTAAGAAGTGAATGACTCCGATGACACACCCGAGGACGGCGCCTATGAAGTCCCAGAGCAAATCTCGCTTGCAAAAGTGATTCCCCGGCTGCTTGCTATCGTAAATCTCCTTGCCAATGGAGAAAAGAGCAGCCACCACAAATGAGATGATGAGCCGAATGAGGATAACGAACACTACGGGCCAATCGGGGATAACCGGCCCGGAAAAGAGCCACGCCACGAGAGCGAGGACGAAGCACACCAATAAATGGAGCAGCTTGTCAGTTGGAATTTTGTTGAACATAATGATAACGTATTGGTTTCTGGTCGCAAAGTAAATCCCAAAAAACACACGTTCAGCAAAATGGCAAAATCCTTGAAATGACGATATGCGACAAAATCCGCATTTTCAGCCAATTAGCCGAATTACGGATTTTACCAAATTCGTTAGTGAATCAATCTCGACCTCTTTCAAATTTATGGCATCTCAGCCAACCGCACATTTTCAAAGGGTCTGCACCGAAAATTAAGCGGATGCGCACTGGTGATTAGGAAGTTCCTTTATACTGTAAAGATAACCATAAAAGACGGATTTCCGGCACCGACAATGCCACCATTTTAGCGCCTTAACGTTTGTAAACGGAAACGCCCGGCTTAAAGCCGAGCGCATCATTAATTGTAGTTGAAGTAGAATCGTCCGAACAGGCGGACACTCACATAATAGACCAGTGCAACGAACGATAGTCCAAAAGATCTCCAAGGAGAATAATCCTTGCCGGAAATGATTTTACACATATTCCTGAACAGTGACACGTCAGCCAACTTCCTTGACTGCTTATTGCCTCCTCTGTCATAATCGTCATCGTGGATGCAGCAGGCCACATAAAACAATTTAGCGAATGGCGGCTTTATGTATCGCAGCAGACCACGCTCACAGCCACAACCCTTGCTCATACCTCGTACACGCTCCAGTCAATAGAGTCTTTCTCTTTCCACCCCTCTTTAAGAGTGGAATCCACATAGTCCAGAGCCTTTGTGTAGAAGTCGGTGAACTCCTGAAGATCTGAGAACGTGTGATAGCGAGGCTCATCATCAGTACCGAACTTGTAGCAAACAGGCAAATTCGCTCCAGATGTTTGAAAGGCCAAGTCATAGGCGGCCTTGTAATTGAATTGATTCTCGGCGGACAACCATACAGGCATATCTCGCCAAACGAAACCACACAATATTTTACGGTCGATGTCCGCATTAATTTGATTGATGATTACCTCCTTCACCTGAGCGAGAGTCGGCTTCTCCTTGAATGTATAGCGGTATTCGTAGTTGCTGCCAGTGTCGGGGTCCTGGTAGAGCCCATAGAACACTATCCATTTGCGACCCACTTGAATGAGTCCGTTTTGCGCTTTGTCGGTGCCGTATATCTTTTCCATTATCATAGAATTTTCCGCTAATTTAAGCATAAAATCGGCACGTTCCGCAAAATCGCAAAATCTTGGAGTTCGGATCAGGTGAATTTGGGCAGGGATTTGCCGTCGAACATCTCCATTGTGATAGTGGTCTCAAACGGGAAGCCGTCCTCAATGTCGCTCACTTGATCGAGAATGTTCTGCATCTCTTTGGAGGCAGTGAAGAACTTGGCCCATGTGCCATCCTGCTTGTCACGGAAGCTTACGAGGTAGCGGCCTTCACCGTGCTGTGTCTTGATGTCCTGCTCGTAGTCGTGGACTTCGATAGGCTTGTTGATGATGCTTCTAATCTGCACCACCTTGCCGGGGAAGCGCTTCTTGCCATCCTCGGGCTGGTAGGCTACGCCTAATTCAGAGAATTTTCGCATTTGATGATGTGTTAATTTATAAAAAAGATGTTTGCAATCTGCGTGACAGGCCATTCCTTTGAATGACCCGATAAGTTCTTGCCTGCGCTTCCGGGAGTTTACTCTACCCAATTTTCGCGCGGCTTTTTCCTTTATTCTCCTTCTAACCCTTGAATGAGTACCAAAGAAAACAAACCCAAGAAAATCACACCCCTCACTGATTGGCCGTATTGCCTCGCTCTGCTTAACTCTATGGCCCATCGTTTCAATCAAACCGTTGTAAATAGCACGAAGTCTCCACAACTCTCTTTTATTCTCCCCCCATATTCTGACATCATCCATGTAACGCTGATAGAGGTATCTCATTTCGCCATTCAACTCAAAACTTCTTACGACGGAGCACATATAATGGTCAACGGGTGATAACCGCAGATTGGCGAGCATTTGGGAAGAACGCAGCCCCTTCGATAACCCCGACTGCATCAAGGTAATGAAATTATCCAAGAATTGAAGAACAGTTACATCGCTGATGTAATGACGTATCTCGGCCATCATACTATTTTGGTCGATGTTATCATAGTACTTTTCTATGTCATTAGAGAGGAAATACTGCATCCATTCCGGATGTGCCGAATAGTCTTCCTCAATACGATGAAACAGCCAGTGCATACCGCGCCCTTTGATACTCGCCGCAGTGTTGGTTATGAATGTTGGACTTACGTATTTCTCGACAATAACCATTATTGCGTGGCATCCGATTCTATAATAGACTTTCGGAGCCTGAACAATCCTCTCCTTTGGCCCATCAGTCACTACCATCTCCCTTATGTCTTTGGGGCTGATATGGAATGTGCCTCTTGCGAGATCCAATTTCAACTTTGCAAGGAGTTGTATCTTTATTGGCCAATATTTAGAGCGTTGCCCTTCAGTATCAAGATGACTTATGACATAATCAAAACTCTCCGACAGGTTCTTGTCGGAGAGTATCTCACTCATTAAATTGTCAATAGGGAAACCGGCACAATGAAGCGCCGCATGGAGGTCGGTGCAAGCCTGCGGAATCAGTTCGTATTTGATGTTATGTGCAGACGCTGCATCCATTTCAAATGTTATTGGGCCTTCCGGTCCGTGGGATGCCATATTTCAGACATCCCACTTGAAGGTTTTGTTATGTTCCGGCTTTCCATCATAGATGCTGTTGCCGAGGCTCAAACCCCTCGCCGAGTGCGACGGCAATCACGTTGCCATGCAGGGTCAGACGATTAATTAACCTTGGTAAGTTCAGACGAGCGCCGTAGTTCGTGTTCGAGTTCGAGGAGGCGTTATTCGCAAGCGCATAGGCGAAGCCCGAATTCGCGTTCGCATTGTTGCTGGAGCGCAAGAGGACACGGCTATTGAGGTTATCTGCCTTTTGACCGCAAAGTTACTCATTTTTTCTCAAAGAATTTTAACATTTAATGATATTTCGCTGAAAATCGACTCGCTACGCGAGATATAGGAGGGTTTGGGCAGGCGAGGCTACGCCATCGCCTCCCAAACCGACGAGCAAACGAGATTAACGAGCTTTCGCTTTGACAATCACAAACGTTCCTCGGAAGGCCAGACGAGCGCCGCAGTACGTGTTCGAGTACGAGGAGGCGTTAACCGCAAGCGCATAGGCGAAGCCCGAAAACGCGTTCGCATTGCTGCCAGAGCGCAAGAGGACACGGCTACGCGAATTTGAGTACCAATATCCGGCGCAATAATCGGTAACATACTTGGAGCGGTCTCCAGGATCTACGCGAGACGGAAGGATGTCACAGCGCCGCCCGTGAATAAGTCGAAGAACATTGTCTCCACTTCCGTCGGGAAGCGTGAGCGTGCGCTCAGTCTTTGAAATCGGGTCGTAGATATGGGCGATATGATTCAAGGGGAAATCTGCAAACTCCACACCGCGACGCTTTTTGTAATCAAGGTATGAGGTCACGTTTACAGCAATGTTTGTCATCCAGTCGTTGTTACAGCCGATAAACGCTTTCAAGCCCATAAGTGAGTTGAAGTTGTTGCCGTTGTATGTAGAATCGCGCATACCTATGTTGTCGAGCTGATTGAGTCGGCCGCCGCTCTGACCATTGCCTACCACGGCCTGCTCATTAAGTCGGCCTCGGCAACACCACCAAAGTATGGCGGTTTCTTTGTGCTGCTCGTAGTCGATGAGCTGGAATCCCGGGCCACGCATCCACGCAAGATTCTCGAAGTCCTTCATCGTGTAGTTGAGGGTGCCGGTAGGAATGGCTGTTGGATTGCCGTCTGCATCATACTCCCATGCGGCCGTTGTTGATGTACCCGTGCCGCGTTGGCTTGAACCTGTTGAGGAAACGGAGCGGGGACGGCTTAGAGCATCCATTGTGATAGGATAGTTGCCTATGAGCGAATCTCCCTCGCATTCAACGCCCTCTTCCGATGCCGCCTTATGCTCCACCCAGTCAGGCTCAATGGCCTCAACGCTGCTTGAATCGACTGCAATACACTCCGCATTCTGATCCACTACGATGAATGTTGTGAAGAAGAACCACTTGGCGCCTGCGGGAACATCGGTGAAGATATAATCCCCACGCGTGCCATCGAAATCAAACTGAGCGTTGCTGATTGACATCTTGAACGTCTTGATAACCTTGCCGTTCTCATCAGTGAACACACCGCCGAGATTTGCCATATTGATACCGGGCCATCTTACCTGCTTCATTCCCTCAACGTCCATTCGATAGGTATTCATATTTGCGGCAGTTGAAATGGAATCATCCACATCAGTACCTACATAAGCATCATTGACATACACACCGCAGTTCTCTTTATAGAGGAGGTCGCCGATGGCTTTGCGCACGCATTTGCTTGCGGTGCTGATAGGCTCGTTTACGCAGTGAGACCATACGTAGTAAATAGCCTGATTCTTGTAGTCGTTGATGCCTTTGTACCAACAATGGCAGAGATGCCACATTATATCGTAGCCCTCTCCAGCGTTGTCAGTAAGGTCAATGGAGCTGCCGTCGGCAAAGAAGTTGAAGTCGTTGTCGTCAAGTTCCTCGCCCTCCATACGGTTGAGCTTTTCATTGTAAGTACACTTGTAAGTATGCGTGTCCTTCTCAATCGCAAGCAGGTGGCCACTCTGAACAAATGGAGTGTTGAAGTCTCGGCCGGTATTATTGTCGAGGTTCGTCATTTTGTTCGATTCATCGTTGTCATCGTTCTGCGATTTGATGATAGAGAACTGCGAGTTGTGGAGGATTAGTTGGGGGAAGTATCTGCCAAAGGCAGCAAGTGCGGAATCTTCGATGAGGTCTGACATAATCCATCGACCGGTGATACCCGAACATCTGCCGCTTTCCTCATAGGCTTGGCCGCTGGGGTCAAGACCTATCGCTCCGCTGTTTTGCAGGGAGTAAAGGATTGATGAGGGGGCAGTGATGTTAACATCCGGCAGTCGGATATAACGCACATTGGATGAGGTCACTATTCCGTTGATGAGTGTCATCGGGTCAATGTTCGGACAACCTGCAAGCATAAGGCGTATAACGCTGCTCATGCCCTCGATTGTCAAACCGCCTGGATATGAAAGATTCGGGAGGTTGACAAACGAGAGGTCGGTCATCGTAGCCGGCAACTGGAGTGTGAAGATAGGCGATGTTTCAGCCAACGTGATTGTTGACAGGTCGGAGCCTTTGGCATACACTTCCTCCAAACGTGGACACTTGGCGGCATTTATAGTCGTTACCTCCGTGGTACGCACGTCAAGGTAGCGAAGGAACGGCAGGTCGCCGAGGTTCATATTTGTGAGAAAACCCGTATTGCCGGGTGAGAGTCGCCATAAATCTTTGTGTGTATCCGAGCCAATCACAATCTTCTCGGCGAGTTTCATCTGCGAGAACTGGAAGTTCGGGTCAATGGAAATCTGCGAGAGGTCAATCTCACTCATCTGGTCGGCCTGGTAGATGTAGAGCAAGATGTTATCGCCGTGCTGGAAGTCCGTAAAAACGCCTTCTTCTCCAGCTTTGAGATACATCCCCTGCGTTACGTTACCGCCGTCATTACCGATGCCATAATAGCCGGACTTTCCTGCACGGAAGCGGATAACCGCCCCTGTCTTGGCTCCGATACGACCGCCGAGGACGTGGCTTGCATCCTTGAAGTCGCCGGTCTGATAGTAACCGTCACGCACACGCCAACGCTGCTCTATGAAGCGAGGGAGAGACTGACGGCCCGAACCATGCAGGGCGTAATAGTAGATGTCTGTGTAGGTCTCGGAATACTTGATATACTTGCGCTCGCAGTCAAAGGTGCAAACGACCTTCGGCCACATCTCAATACGCTTCTGCACGAAGTAGTATTGCGCTCCTTTGGGCGAGAACGGGCCGGCACCGATGCCGTCCACTTCCGGGAGATTTCGCATAGTGCCGACAACACCGGGAAGTGTGAGGACATTGCCGCTTGCGTCAGCAATCATCTCCTGATTGTCACAACGGCGCAGATTGTTCCAGAGGATTGATCCACGTCCTGCATAGCACTTGTCATCTTCCTCGGGGTTGAGTTCTGCCGGAATCGTGTTGCCGCCATCGTTATCCTTGCCGTTGCAGGTGTCGCAGTCATATACTTTGTTGAAGTACATGCGTAGCGGCTCCATTGAGGACGGCGAGTGATATTCGCCATTCTCAACCCAGCTGCCATCTTCGAGGAAGAACATAGGCTGCATATTCTTCGCCTGCTGATCCACGGCGGCGAGATAGTCGGTGAACGTATAGTAGGCAAGGAGCGACTGTATGCTCATGTATCGCCATGCGTTCTCCCTCCACAGCTTTTTCCATGTGGCGGCAAGCTCTGCCTTGGAGTAGTCGCAGGAGTCGCAGAACTGGAGGACGTTGTAAAGTTCGTAAGGAACTTTGCGCCCCATAGCGAGGTCTTCCTGAAGCTGGTCATCATCCACCATACACTCAAAATACTGAGTCCATGCCGGATATGTCTCTTGGCCGAGGTTGAGTTTGGAGACCCACGACGATTGGGTTTTGACAGGGGCCATCATATCATCAACAGAGCCGACCCCCATGAACCAGTCCATCGCATCGTAGGTGATAAGTTCAAAACCGCTTACCGGGTTGAGGACATCGCCGGAGATAATCCACTTGCCGCCTACCTGCTTCATTGAGCCGGTGGAGCGTGCCCACTCACCACCGCTGAACCGCATTACGCGATAGTCACGTCCGCAGTACTGCGAGAGGATGTAAGGCTTGCTTGTGTCAAGGCCCTCTGTGGTTTTGAATCGGGCCATAATTTGGTCGAGAGTTTCTTGGCCGACGTACTTTCCAGAGTTGTCGTATTGAGGCTTGCCGAAGAACTCTATAAACGAGCCGTAATTCATGCAGCCGAGATTGTAGCCGGGAGTGTCTTGGAAGCCAAGCGCTACCTGCTCGCCTTTGTCCTCTTTCCAATTGCCTCGGGCGTGGAACCACGCGTCAGCGAGAGAATCGGACGTAGCTCGGAAAGCCGCAATCGGGTGATTGGCTGTAGAGTGGTTCATTTCAAGGTCGGTCACTTTTACTCCGCTCTTAGTCCATGTGCCATCAAACGCACGCTGCGCCGGGGTCATATAGTTGGAGCCGAGGGCGCGGAACGTGGCGTTCATCATATCACACACACCGCAGTCATTTGCCATCGAAGAGTCCGAGTAGTCAACCTTGACTGTGATGATTGCAATAGGAATTGTGTTGACTCCAATTCGGATATAGCCCAGATCAAAAAGCTCATAAGTTTTGAGCGCGTCCGCATTGGTGTATTCGGGGTTAAGCGGAGTTACTTTCCATCCGCTGTTCTTGCGCAGATAGAAGCGGTCATTCTTGATAGGACGCTTGGCCGAGGTTGTACCCTGACGGCGCCACTGAACGTGTTCTGCCTTGAATGAGCGCCACGGCAATGTCGGGTGGAAGTAGTAGAGGGTACACTCAAACTTTGTGGAGGTGTCGATGTCTCCGTCGAATGTGTCAAACGTAGCCTGAGGAGCAACTACTACATAGTACGGTATGCCTTTCTCTTTAAGCAGGCTCATAGAGGGGCGGTTCTGATTGTCGAGCACGTTCTCCTTGTCGTACTCAGCAATCATCGCCTCGGTGTCTGTAAGTTTGCAGAGGTAGTTCTGGAAAGCCTGCGCCCATTCATAGTAGCTGTCGTAGGCGAGTGTGTAGTAGAGATAGAAATCTCCCTCTGTTCCGTCGAATGTGATGTGCTTGGTGTTGAGTATCGCGCCGGAGTTGGCAACGTAACCGATAGCACCGATTTCCTCACCATCAACGTAGAGTTTGATTGTCGCATACTCAGTTGAGCCACGGCGCACTGTGATTGTGGAAGGCTCTACGACTATGCCGACTGTGTATTTCTCCCCACACTTGAATGAGCGTGTGATGGTCGAGGGTGTACCCGTCTTGCAATACAGAACAATCTCGTTACCGGTCACATAAAAGCCAGTGCCTGAATCGGAGTCGAAACACTCCATCAGTTTAGCGGTGTCGTCCTTGATGTTGTTGGTGGCGAACGCGAACTGGAACGCCATACCATTAGTGCGCTCAGTAGCAGCCGTACCAAACGGAGCGTAAGGAATGGTGGCCTTGACATTCTCTGCGATACGGAGGCAGTTCTCGCCAAGGTAGGTGGCAAAGCCATTTGATGACCAGTTTGAACCCTCAACCGACATTTCAAAACCGCCATTGCTGATTGTGTGGTCCGGCTCGGAGTTGCTTCGGGTGGAGAAGTCATAACCGAACAATGCGCCCTCTTTTATGATTGCGTTGATGGCAGATCCGATGACCTTAACGGTAATAGGATAGGTCTGACTATTGCCGTTCTGCGCATAGACTTCAATGGTGGCGCTGCCGTCGGTGGCATAACCTTGAATCTGTTTACGTACCGGATACGTCTGCGAGATTTGGCATTCTACGGATGTGACCTCCTTGCCGTCGATATAGACTTCGGCGGTTGTGGAGTTCTTGCCGGGTGTGTAGGCGGCAACCTCTATTTCAAGATTGTCATAAAGCCTGACAACGCCATTGTTGGCATCGTTGAATCGTAAAGCCACGATGGGCTCCTTGGAGATGGAGTCCACGCACATTACCGAGGTATAGATAGTATTGCCCGTAACACCGGAGGCGACATCCTCGCCATAGACGCGGACAGGATATGAGCCGTGTCCCAGACGCTCTCCCCCGCCGAACACGTTACAGGGGTCTATCGAGATGGAGTGGGAGTAACTGTCGGTTATGGTCGCCACGCCAAGGCTTCGCCATTCGCCGTTATAGAACATTTCAGTAAATACCTTGACACCCTGCTTTGATACGTTGTTGGCGAATTTGTACATGAGCAGGTTCTTGGTTGTACCGCCGACTTCAAGCGCGGAGCTTGTCGTGTAGTTAAGGGTCTGAACCGAAGTGCAGGTTACATCTACGGCTGTAACGGTGATTGTGCGCCGCTTGATATTGCCCTCAGCATCGTAGGCAACGAGGGTGAAATCTTTCGCTGCCGCCTCAGTGAAGTAAGGTGTGAAGTCAAATTTGAACGAGTAGTTTGTCGCGGAAGTCGAGGAGTTCTGGTTGATATTCTCGCTCCAAAGGGATAAGCCCGACGTTGCGTCAATAATCTCAACCTTGCGTATTACTCCGGCAATTTCTTCCCCTCCATCATAGGACACGGAACGAATGGCCGCGTTGACGATGATGTCAGAACCAAATGCAGCGTAAGGTGCTGGATTGTCGGGATAGATAGAAAGCGTCGAACCGGTCGCTCCGCCGGCGCCATTGCTCTTGGGTATCTTCACCGCCTCACCGATTGCATTGCCGGTCTTGTCAACGCCCTGGATGATGTAATCGTCGGGGTCCGGGGTGATTTCCAAACCCGCGAAAGATTTTTGCTCCATTTCGTAAGCTCCACCCGTGGAAAGAGCTTCTTTGCCGTCCTTTTCGGGTGTGTCAGATGTTTTGACGGAGCCGCCTCCGCCAAACTCTTTCCACAAATCTTTGCTGGCAAAGTCCGTAGGTTGCCCAGTGAACTGATATGTTTCCCAAGTGTACTCCCCCGTCCGATATGTGATGACAAGGCCTCCCTTGGCGTAGTTGATTCCCGACTTGGTTTGTTCCGCAAGTATTGCGTCAATGGCGGTGTCTTTGGTGTAGTATCCGGCTACCGTGCGAGGACAAAGAGCATCCACATTTATAATCGCCTCTGCGCCGGCCGACATACCAGCGAGGTCAACCCAATTCGCTGGATTGAGGAATTGTGTATCGGTGAGGTTCGGGCCAACGTATTGGTAAGTTTTCCATGAGGAGGCCCCAATAGCGAATGTTATCTGCAATCCAAGCGAGGCTACTCCCTCTTTGAGAATAGCCTGAAGGACGTTGTGTGACTGCACCTCTGCATTGATGTCAGAGTAGTATTCGCCGGTCGGCAGAGGTATCTCTACGGTGGCGTTGTAGGTGTTACCCACCGCAGAGCCGGAGATAGATTCGAGCTTGTCGTTGTTGATACGATAGATGCCATCGGGCAGACGGTAGAGCCAACCGGAATTATATGTGAAGTCGGAGTTGTATGTTTCTTCGGCTATGTTGTAAAAGTTCGTGTTGCCGAAGCTGCGGAAATATAGTCCGGGGTCATATTCATCTTCGTTGGGGCATAGCCAAACTCCACTTGTAGGCTCGCTACCGTTGCCGTCCCATTGGCCGTCTGCGGGAAGTATGCCTATCACATCAATCCGATGTGCATTGTCTAATATCCCATTATTCGCCCAGCGAATCTGCTCCTGCAACTGCGCGCCTTCATCGCCGGGGAAAGCAGATCCGGCAACATGGCCGAGAGCGAGGTCAGAGCCTATGGCTATGAGTTCAGAACCGCTCCAACGGAACGTTTTGTTTTCAGAGGTACAGGTGTAAATTTTGCCTGCAACAGGTATGCGGCCATCCAAGTCGGCGGTTTCTCCGAATAGGTATGCATCGGCCCAATTATTGTAGTAAGTGAATATGGAGGTTATCAACGCTACATTATCGCCTTTTATCTCCCAATAATCAGATACCTCATATTTTGTAACCTCACCACCTACAATGGCCGGAGTGGGATTGTTAGCTAACCGCTGGGGCCGCAGTATAGCGTCCCAATTTGTCCCATCAGTGATGATTCGGTTTGACACTGCAAGAACGAAGCGGTTGGTATCAGCATTGTAAACCACCATACAGCCTGAGTCTGTTGACTTTTTGCTGGAGGATGCCATTTGAGACGTTATGCCGGTTACGATGGCATTGAACTCGACTACATCATCAACGTATCCGGGGAGATTGGCCGCAGGAACTTTGCCACTCTCATCAAGAGGGGCTATGCCATTGGCTTTGCCGATTTTGGAGTTGATTGCCGACACGCCTGAATTGGCGGTATCGGCTGCGCTCTTTGCATTGTTGGCTGTTGTTTGAGCCGCTTTGGCTTGTGTCAAAGCAGAATCGGCATTGTTATAGGCTGAGTCAAGTTTTACTTTGTCGGCGGCCGTGATGAAGCCTGCTTGCGATGTCGTGGAAATAGGAATGGAGCATGAGATAGTTTTGCCGACGCTCTTGATTGTAAGCGTGGCAGAACTCTGCGTTGTCGTGATTGCCACGGACTGAAGCTCCTTTCGGTCGATTGCCGCCTGCAAGTTGCTTTGCTCGGATTCTGACAATGTGGCAATGAGTTTGGCGAGAACGGTGTACGCTATCCTTCGCCCCCCATTGACTTCAAAGTAATCCGATGCCGAAAGCGAGGCCACGGGCGTTAGCTGCTCTATCGTCCGTGAATTGGTGCGGAGTGCCGAAAGCACCGCATCAATGATGACTTGTTTTTCGGATTCTGTCATTGGTTTATTTAATTATTCGGTTATTGGTGTTGCTTGTGACTCGGTATAGAGTGTCATCAATGCGACGCATGATGAGGTGGTTGGAGGTTTCAATGGTCGGGTTGAGGTTGTTGACCTTTTGGAGCAGTTGAGTGAACACGAAAGAGTCAAGCCCCTCAATCTGCACGTTCATCTCCGGCACGGAGGAGTCTTTTCTGGCGTACCTAACTCCATCGAAATAGACATAGGAGCAGGTGAGCAAGCGATTGAGCATTTCTGCGAAATGCACCGGTACTCCCTCCTGACCTCCCATTGTGAATTTCTTTTGAGTGGACTCCAGCGCAAAGAGTTCGATTGGGTCGGACTCCGGGGTTATGAATTGCTCATTCTCCACGGCGAAAGTCCACCCGCTATCCTTGAAGCCTCCTGGTACACGGAAATCAAAGAAGTACCTCATACCGTCGATTATGAACACCGCATCCTGACGCTGCTTGTTGTCCTTCATTGCATATTGAATGAGGGTGGTTTTAGCAAGCTCGGCAGGGTCGTTGGTAATGCGGAAGAGATGGCTTGTGATGCCTTTGGCAGGATTGAGGACTTGGTAGATTCCGGGAGCCAAGCCCGATATGACTGCGAACCAAAGAACGCTCCCATCGGACAACGTCCAAGAGTTGTGCGTGAGTTGGCTGTATTGGCTTTGCCCATCTTCAGTCGTACCGCTCACGACGAAATCAAAGAATGTTTCATCGGGCGCACAAAGACACTCTAAAAGTATTTGATCGGTGGTAGCAAATACTTGAAGATATCGGCTCTCTATGCCATCGCTCTTGAAGTCCTCGAAAAATAGAGGCGTGAATGGGCTTATTATCATATAGGCTTGATGTCTTTAACGATGAGGGTATATTTAACTTCCTGGGGCTTGGGATAGCAGAACTCTGTTTCCTTCAAAAAGCCGGAGTAAATGAGTCCGTTGCTAACGACTTTGATTAGCTTGCTGAAATCAATCGACCGCTCAAGATCCGTGGCCACAAATTCAAACTCAGACTCCGAGAAAAGCCGTTGCGTGAGGGGTATGTTCGCGGTGGTCTTAATGCCGTCAATGATGATGTCCGAATTGCCGTCGCTTGAAGCGAACTGAAGAACCACGTTAGGGGCCACGGCCGAGATGTAGCCCTCGTTGGCCTTGACGCAGTAGTAGGGGCTGAACTCGCCGTTGAAAACGGTGTTGGTCAATGCTCCTTGGATTTTGGCCGAACGGTCAATTTTGAGTGTCGTTGTTTCTTGTACTGTTACCTCATCGTCATCTCCACGACTTCCGGCCTCTCCTGATTCTTGTTCCTCTTCTTTCGTTTCGAGTTTTGTATAAACAAAGAATACAGTGTTATCGGACTTGTTGTCGGTGGAGTCTTTTGCACGCTCTTGCGACAAAAACTCCAATCCATAGCAATCAGCTCGATATTTGCTTTGGAGCGTCAGTTTTTTCTCAATGACATCAACGCCGGTGTTGTAGTAGTTCATGAAGTTCCACTCGTCACGACCGCACTCTGTCTCATAGTCCTGCTTCTCGTATCCAACCTCAACCACTGAATATAGGATTGAGTTGTTGACTTTGTTTTGAGGCTCTTTTGCATCGTAGAAAATCAATCCCTGGTCTTGATTTTGGAACAGTTCACTACGATGAATGAAATTGATAGGCTGAGTTATGCGGGATGCGGCTTTGGCATCTCCGACAAATTCAACCAAATCATCATTCTCGCCCATAACGTAGTATTTGCGACCATCATCAAAGATGAGGTCTCTACGCCCTACGCCATTTTCATCGTTGTACTTGTAGGAGTCTTTCCACTGCGTGTAAACATTGCCTGTCTCGTGATTGTCCCATACGCAAAAACAGTTATGAGTGCGGATAAAGAACGGAGCTTCCCCATAATAACCATCCGGGCAATATCCATCTACCACACGGCCATGAATATCTCCAACATCAAAAGACCAGTCATCTTCAATGCCACTAATCTCAATCATACCATTGTATTTAGCCGGGATTGGTTCACCAAGGGTGTAAACATATCCAAATACTGTTTCCATCCAATCGCAGAAGTCGTTGAATGTAGTATAGATTTTGGCATCTGCAATCGCTCGGACACTTTCAGCGGCAAGCAGATATGTTTTATTCAGTCGAGCATCAAACTCACTGAATCGTGGTAAAATATTGTACTTCCCATCGCTCATTTTCTCCATCAGCGATGATAAAAGCGTAATTGGCTTTATGGCATTTATGTCGATAGGATTAGCCTTACTGTCCCATTTTGTTGTGATTTTGGAGAATATTGGGAAATACCAAGTAAATTCACCTACACTCTGACTTCTTCCATGTAATTTGCAAGTGTAAAACAATGCGAACTTACTTCCAGAGGGGAGGCTGGGATAGTCAAACTCCATTATGTATTTCACATTCAGACAACTGATAGATGTAACTGGTCCGCCTCTATATGCGGTGGATTTCTGAATGTTACCTGCTTCCCATTGTACTAATTCTTTTTTATTGGATACAGGTGTGAAATATACGGACTCAGCATCACCAAGTGTAGTTCCAGGATTAATAATTGCCCAAACATTCTGAGCAGGATTGGGATGTGTGCGTTTCAATTCTTCTATGGTCTTATATGTTCCGACACACGTCCGCTCTGCCATTCCCCACGTTGACCCGAAAGCAGTTTGGTGTAGTTTTACACCAGAATATTTGTATATTGCACCCAAGTCTGTCAAGTTGCTATCATTGTCAGAAAACTTCATCAAATGAATTTCGACAGACTCAGCAGTACCCCAAAAATTACCCGTAGCATTAGACCAGATTTCTATTCGCATCTTCATATTAGATGCAGAACGGACTGCGGAGATAAAGGCAGATCCTTTATCTGTAGTCTGATCCTCAAAAAGAATCGGAGAATTTTCAAAAGTTTCAGAGGTTAGAGAGTAAACCGGCAATCTTGTAGACGATCCGGCATCTTTAAGATATACTGCCCCATTACTTGCATTCTCTTCTCCCATTATCTCGTGGGCGCAAGAGTTCTGCATTGTGATGCGGTCGAAGTTAAGGATGCCCCCGACCTCAATATCATTGCCAATCTCAAACTCATATTTGGTACTCTTACGGGCCTTGATGAGCGATGCGAGGCTATCGTCAATGCAGTTGATGTTGAACGTGTAGTTGTCCCATGTGACGGTTGAGAAGTTCAATGCCGACTCAAATACTTTGCTCCAGGACCAGTCATCGTTCAAAACGAATATTGCTACCGATGCGGATGTCCTAACCGCATCTTGGAGAAAGGCCGAAAGTAGCATCTCATAGGCTTCCTTGGCAAATTGGAATTTAGATGATATTGACCTCACCACACCGCTGAAATCGGTGCGCTTGTAGGTACACATCACCTCATCCCAATTAGCGATGCAATCGGATGTCAGCTCGTTCTCCTTGCCGTTGATTGTGAGTATAAACTTTGTTTTCATTGTGCCGGGGAATAGTTTTGGCACAAAGTAAGCTCATAAATCAAGCGGTTACGCAAAATCGCAAATTCTCTGATTTTCAAAAACGCCAAAAATTGGCCTTAACTTATTGAATGTCCGCAACTTTATCTTGTAATCAACATTTGAGCAAATTAATATATGAGGCCACCGGCGGTTAAACTGGTGGCCTCTCTTGCCGAGTAATCGGTTAGGATGCGATACAGATGAGGTTCTCAATCTTGAAGCAACGGAAGGCGTTCTTTTCTACGTCGAAGTAGGCAAAGGTTTTGAATGACGGCTTGGTCATCTTTTTGCCGTTGAGGGTTGCGCCGGCAGGAAGATTGCGGAGAGTGCCCACAGCCTTGCGGATAGAGCCGTCGGCTTTCTGATAGTAGAAGGACACTGTGCCCTCACGCATCTTCTTCGCGAGGCGGTAAAGCTCCCACGCTTTAATCATGCAGACTCTCCAAGCCTGCTTGGTGGCACGCCAGAGCTGCCATGCGTACTTCATCACTCTTACTCGGAAATTTGACTTTTTTTCCATGTTCACGGGGTTTATTTGGTTTGACTTTGTTTCCATATCTCTTGTGGTTATTTGGTTTGACTTGTGTTTTATTTGATGTTGTAAAGATAGTCATTATTAGCGGATTACAGGCACCATTTCAGCCACCATTTTAGGCTGAAATAGCACCTTAACATTTACTGACGTTTGGTAGGGAAGTTTCCTTCCTCACCAACTATTCAAGGGCCGCACGTATAGCAGCACGGCCGGCGGCTACCCTGCTTTTGACGGTGCCGGGCTTGATGCCTAACATCTCGGCTATCTCATCGTAGGAATAGCCCTCGGCATACAACATCACGCACTGAACGCCGATCGAGACTCTTGCGCTCCGATGTATGGCTTCCAACACATCGTGGTAATTGGTGAGGCTGTCGGCTCGTATCGAAGATAGTGCATCAAAATCATCATCAATCCCAACAAACGGCACACACTCCTTCCGGGCGTGCTGGGTCTTTACGATATTGGTCATAATAGTTAACGCCCACGGCTTGAAATCGCGGGCGTTATTGAACTTTTCGCGGTTGGCGTATATCCTTAAAAGCGTCTCTTGTGCGAGATCATCTGCATCTGCCTTGTGCTTGTAAAAGCGGAAGGCAACGCGGGCAATCCATCCGATATGCCCGACGACTACATCATCGAACCGCATAGGCTAATCCTCCTTTGCAATTCGTGAGTAATATCGGCGCTGACTCCGGCTCTGTTCACGCAAGGCGGTTGCGGTCCGGTGGAGGTGGCCGATTACTTCATCTATCTCGGAGGTTTGAGGCGTGAGAGCCTTGCGGAGCGCTGAAACCTCAGCGATGAGGCGGTTGCACTTACGCTCAACTCGCCCAATTCGTGCAGATATTTGTGAGAGTTTATTAGTTTTCTTGCTCATAATCCATTGTTTTTGGGTTTTATGAGCATTACTAACAACCCACCCAAAAGTGCGGTGTAGTTACGAAAAAAGGAGATACACGACTGCGTACCTCCTTCACACATATAACACTATGTGATTACTTTTTGCTCAAAGCGGCCATCTGCGCATTGATTTGTCTGTGTGCCTGGTCCACAAGGCAGGCGAATTGTGAAGCGGAGATTCTATCCAAATCAATCTGGAACTTGAAGTAACTCATCAGCGATGCCGCCTGACGGTCAAAATGAGTGCGTATCTCTTCCGGTGTGGGTTGCTTTTCATTAGTCTTATCGGAATCTTCCTCGCTCCGTTTGATATTGGTTCTTGCCCGTTTGAGCAGTCGCTTGACCTCATTGGCCAACTGATTGTCATCCATCTTGCGCGTAATGCCGTACTCTTTGAGTACGCCCCGGACCTCATCGAACGCGCCGAGCAGAAGCGCATTATTGAGGCATTGGAACATAGTGAGTTCAGCTTTGGCCCTTACTCGCAAAACGTGGTCATTGAGGAATACCTTCGAGCCTGCATTGTCCGATAGACGTGAGTATTCGTATATGAGTCGCTTGCGTGTTTCGCCCAACTTGGCAGGAGGAATAACCTCGGCGCCGCCTTTGAGTACCGACATATCACCGCACACCAGCTCGATATACTGGCGCATAGTGAGTTTTGAGAGTGATGTAATCATAATTCGTAGATTGCTTTCATTTGTGCGTAGTTGATTCTTGATGCGCTTCGCCGATGTGATTTGGTTTGAGCCTTTATGAGTTGACCTACAAACACAATCTCTCGCTTCAGATCCGAGTAATCGTTATTGACTACTACCTGCGGCCCGTCTCCGAGTTGAAGCATAGCCCCGGCAAGGTTTTTATTCGATGCAAGGAGCTTGTCAGCGTCCGGGAATACCTCCGCACCCTTGGGCATATCAATAAGCGTGGGCGTATCGGGAGTGAGGAACATATTGCCGCCGTAAGACACTACTTCCTGACGGCCACCATCGCCGACAATAGCCAAGCCGCCGGGGTGGTCTTTCGTGCCTTTGGCGTATTTGGGAATCGGTGTCGCAAGGATTGTGGCTATCTGAATGGCGCCCATAGCACCGGCAATGGCTATGAAAGGAATTGCGGCAGGGAATCCGAGTTGAGCTGCGGTCTGCGTGATAGACATAGCCGTATTGATACCGGCCTGGGCGAGTTGGTTAGCCTTATCCCAAACGGCCTGCTTGTATTTGAGTTCCTGCTTTTTCTTTTCAAGTTCAGCTTCCTTTTTCTGGGTGCGGTCAGCGGCTGCACGTTTGCGAGCCTCTCCCTCTTCCTCGGTGATGACGTTCTTTTCGACAAGTTCGGCAATACGCTCCTGCTCGGCTTCTCCGGCTTCCGTATTAGATTCTTGCTCTGCCTCTATGCGCTCAATTTTAGCATCGAAAATTGCAGAAGCGAGGTCATTGATGGCGTTGAGTCCATCAGATGCGACTTGGAGCCACTTTTGCACATTCTCCATGCGCTTCTGAAATGCCTTGGTGTCGGCATCGACCTGACGCTGATTCTCTGCAATAACGGCATCGGTGACGGCTTTCTCGGCCTCAATCTTCGCCTTGGCGAGTTGATCTTCGAGTTGCTGGCGCTCCTCGGCTGACATATCCTCGTTTTTAAGGAGCTGTTCCAATGATTGCACGGAAGCCTGAGCGCGTTGCTGGGCGTAGATTTCGGTAAGCCTGGCAACCTCTTCCTCGTGCTTTTGTGTTATGGCCTCACGCAATGCCATATTGTTGCCGGCGGCTTTCAATTCCTCGGCGTATTTGGCGTTGAGCTTGTTGAGAGTCTGATTATAGGCGTTATCGGCTATGACGGCCTCTGCTGCATATTTCTCCTGAGCCTTTTGAATCTGCTCATTGGCGAATTGCTCCTTGGCCTCCGTTTCAAGTCGGGCATATTTGAGGACAAGATTGGCACGCATCTCATTGGCCTGCTCGGTTGTGAGCGTATGGGCTTGTTCGGCCTTATGGATTGCAAGAAGTTCGGCGGAGCGTTGATTCTCCACATCTTTCAATCTCCACTCCAATTCCTCTGCCGATCCTTTCTCAACAGCGTTGAGGTGAGAGTCAATGAAATCGGCCTCGGCCTTATTGAAGCGTTCCATGCGTGAAATCTCAATATCTTCAAGTTTCTTGGCGTGTTCAGCGGCCAATCCCTCCAATTCTCGGTTATGAGCCTCCTCAAGTTGCTGGAGTCCGGACTTGTTTTTGGCGAGCAGCTTTTTTCGCTTCTCATATTCTGCGTTGAGGTCATCAATTCTGCGGTTATAAGAATTGACCTCGGCCTGACGCTGGCGTTCAAGGCTGTCGGTAATCAACTGCAACAGACCATCCTCGCCGGCACGGACTGCCTTTTTCAGTTCATCAGCGGCTTTTTGAACATCATTAGTACCGCTACCTCCGCCACTTGAACGCCCACTGCCGCCACCGCCTACGGTCTTAGGCTTGTTGTTTGCCTTTTCCTCATCGGCATTGACAGCGTCAATCTTTAACTGCGCGGCTTTATCGAGTGAGGCGCAAAGGTTCTCATAGACTTGCCGTGTTATCTTCTCCTGAGCAAGAAGCGTGGCGGCAATGGCTTTCTGCTGTTGAAGTTCGGCTTGTATGAGTTGACGCTTATATTCGTAAGTGCCGAGGCGTTGCTTTTTCTCCTCCTCTTCGGCTTCATGTATGACACCGAGAAGATAGTTGAGGCCATCTTCCTTGCTCTGCGCAAACTCCTCATCGGCCTTCTTTTTGGCTTCGAGGGCTTCCTTGTACTCATCCTCATCCTCGTCATAGAGTTCTTTGGCCTGTTCAAAGAGCGCGGAGGCCGCATCTCGTTCCGCCTGCTTATTCAAAAGACTCTGATTAAGCAGCTCGGCCTCGGTCGCTCCCCTCGCTTTCATTCGGTCGATGAGTTTATCATTGGCCTCGCACAAATCTTCAAGAGCCTTTTTCTGGTCTTGGTACTTCTGCAATGCCTCATCGCTCGGACCGAAGAACGCTTGAAAGGCTTTGACCAATCCCCACACTGCGGCAATGGCGGCTACTATGGCCACAATGAGAAGTCCGATAGGGTTTGCACTTGCCGCAGCGTTGAACGCCCATTGAGCAACAGTAAGTGCAGTAGTGGCGATTACGCCTTTGCCTTGAGCTGCCGTATGCAGATTCTCAGCCACGGTGCGCAGTTTGGTCTGCGCGAGGTTGACTCCCTGCATCACAGCTGACTGCGCCTGCAATGTATTTTGGATGGACTGCATCGCATTAGAGGCAGCTATGGCGGCTTGTAGCTTGGTCTGTATGGTTGCCAAGTCTTCCGAAGAAATACCGAGCATCTCTGCGGCACCGGTGGCGAGCCCGAATCCGTCAATGGCGAGTTGGATTGTTCCGCCGAGCTGGTCAAACCCGCGAGTATCTGAGGCAGCGTTGGTAATAGCCTGATTGGTGTCGGCAATGGCATCTTTCAACTGTCCGGCCCTCTCGGTGAGGTCGCGGATATGATCGGCAAGGGCTTGCCCGTCGGCAGAGTTCTGTTCCTCTTCCGAAAGGCTCTGATATTGGATAGTGAGCGTGGCTATCTCAAGCACCAACTCTTTAAGGTCTTTCTTGATGCTCTGACTGCCGGCGGAGTTCTCTTGAATTATTGCATTGTTTTCAGCAATCTTGGCGTTGAGTGATTCAATGGTGGACTGCGCATCATCGCTGGTAAGGTCAACATTTTTCAACGCCTCAGTCAGTCGCTGGTTCTGTGCTTCGGCCTCGGCTACTGATATGGCCTGAGTGTTCATTATGTCGCTCACATCTGTAAGTCGCTGCCTATTCTCGGCAAGTTTGTCATTGATAGCGTCAACGGTGGCGCCATAGTTTGCGTCCGTGGTATCGAGCATCCCCTTGGCCTCAATAAGTATCTTGGTCTGGTCGGCAACATCCTTCATCGTCACTGCCTGCTGATTTATAACCGCGATGAGGCTTTCGGTAGTAACGATGCCGTTTTGTCCGGCAATGGCGTAGTTGCCTACATTGCGTTGAAACTCTCCCATATCAGCGGCCGTGTCCTTCAGATGAGCGTCGAGGTTTTGAATGGCCTCCTCCAACTCCTTGCCGAAATCGGAATTGCGCCCCTCCTCGCTCAAATCCTTATAGGCTTTTTTGAGCAGTTCAAGTTGTTGCGACATGTGGACGTAGCTCCCCTCTACGGATTGGTTAGCCTTTTCCTCTGCCGCCATTATCTGCGTTAGGGTACGCTTCTGCTGAGTCAAGGAGCGATGCTGGGCTATGAGGTCGGTTTGTGCCGCTTGAAACTGAGCCATCGTCATGCGGCCCTGCGCCAATGCCTTCTCGTTATCCTTTTGAGCCTTTGAGTTGGCGGCTAACTGGCTGTTAATCCTGACAAGGCTCTGCACTTGGTTCTCGTAGGTGTCGTGGAAATGGTCAAGGAGCTGCTTTACTTTCTCCTGTTCGGTGTAGGCTTCGCGAGAGGTCTTGTTGACGCGCTCCTGCTCCATCAACTGCCTGGAGATGGTGTTGGTAGTATTAGCAACGATTTTGCCCTGCTCTTCAAGAGCGGTGCTATGCTTCTGCGTCGCTTCGGCCGCCTGCCGCTGGAGATTCGACACTTGCGTTGTCAGCTTCTCCAACTGATCAAGTCCGTCGACCGACACTTTCAGCCCCTTGGCGAGTTCGGTTGCCGTCTGGATATAAGTATCCTTAGCCGTCAGCAATTCATCCTTGAGCCGCCTCAGTCCGTCAATGGCCGATTGGTCAACGAAATCGGTTATCTTATGGTCTGCCATATCAATATTCGGATATATATTCTATGATTGGTTTTGTTATTTTGTCACTGAGGGCGCAAAATCCGTATGTGCCGTCATTGTTCTGGACTATGGCGACGGTTTTCTGCTCCATTTGGGCGAATGTCTTGGCAAGTCGGCGGATCCGGTCAAGGTCGCTGCCCATCTTCTTATGTTCACACGCACAGCTCATATCAGTCGGGAGTATATCCACAATCGGCAAAGAATCGCCAGATGTGAGGGATTATGTATTGGGTGTTGAAATATCCTATGGCCGTCGGTCCGAGTTGCAGGAGCTGATCTCCATACTTGCGCACGATGTCCGGGCCATCTCCGTCCGGGGCACAACCGATAGAGAGCGTATCACCTTGCATTGTGGCGAACACCTCGCTATGAAATTTGCCGTTAATGAAAAGGTTCGGCACGTTATCGGGGCGAGGCTGGAGCATCAGCATTACTCCGGCAGTTGGCGGCGTGATGTCTCGCTTCCATTCCTTGTATGCGCTGCTACGATGATACCAAGGCCCTTTCTCTTCAAAGTATGGGTCATTGTCGTATGTGGGTCCAAGATGCTTGTCTTCACCGTCAATACCGCTATACATCTGCTCACGCACGGCATCCTCGGCAATAACCGCATTATCGCCGAGGCACTGAATGATTTCCGGCTCAAAGCCATCGACCATTCGCGTTACCATATCGCTCACTTGGAATATATCTGCCATAGGATTAAGAAAAAGGCGGAGTGAACATCGCCACCCCGCCCGGTTAGTTACTCTTCTGCCTTGACCGGAGGCACCATCAAGTCGTAGGCTTTGCCAAGCATCTTGCGCCGCGTGGCCTCTTTTCTGTCAGTCCAGAACACGTCAAGGTGCCGACTGATGAAATCTTCGCGGCTCATCTTTTCGCATTCGGACTTTATGAAAGTTACGCCCTCGAATCTTATCTCGTTCATACGGCCTGCTCGATGCCTTTAATGCCGGCCTTGTAGAGTTCGGCAGGTGATTTGAGTTGAGGTGTCGTAGAGGTCGAGATGGTGATAGTCTCGGTGTCGGCATCATAGGTAACTCCGGTGGCCGAGCCTTTGAGGGCGGCGGTGGGAGTCTTGCTGATTAAGTCGCCGAACTCGGCAGTGCGGTCAAGGCCGCCGATGGCTTCCACGATTTTGTATTTGTTAGTCTCGACCTTGTAGAACTTGACGGGAGTCAGGCCATAAGCGAAAGTGCCGACATTGAAATCGAGCTGCTCAAAGTTGGTATTCTCAAACGCCTTGCGTGCGTCCTGGTAACAGAAGTTGACAAGGAGCGTGGCTTTGGCGCCGGAGGTCGGGAACTGAGTGATTGTGGGATAGACGCAGGCCATAGGGAAGCCGGCAAGCGAGTCGGTGCCGTCGTCCATGCCGTAGATGACATTGTTCTTGTCAACGAAATACACGTCGAAGATAGTGTTCATCGTGCGAGAGAGCGACTGAGCCAGAACATCGTTGAACGTGCCCATTGTGAAGGCGTCGGTGAGCGCGCTCACATCGCTCACCTGATTGGGACCATAGCCGACTGCGGCCACGTTGGGCTCGCCGCCGCTCTTGGCGTATTCCACAAACTGACCGATAGGCATGATTCGCTCCGGGCGGTCAGCGTGGCACAACTCTTCGATTGTATCGCCTGAAATGTCGGCAGGGAGTTTTACTCCGTGAGCTACCACGATGGCGAAGATGATTTTCTCTCGGTCATAGGGACAAGCCGAGACGCCCGTAGAGAGGGCGTTGCCTTTGCAAGTTCTTACTTTCATTGTATTCTGCAATTTTGATGTGTAATTTTTAATTCGAGGTTGCGTATATCAATGGCATCTATGGGTTCGCTCACCTCGTCCCCGGTTGAGGTGAACGCCCCATATTTGCCATAAGAGTAGTTCTCCGAATAGCTGTGCCGTATGGCCTCCTTGTAGCCGAAATCAAACCGCCCGTCGGCCTTCAGTTCCTCAATGAATCGGTCATATATCGGCCGAAGGACACTTGCAAAGGAATAATCGCGGCGCTGCTCGTTGCTCCAGTCACGGTTGGTCTTGCAAGCGATGAGGATATTGACCTTGACAACCGCTTCATAGTCGGGATTGTTCCTATCCTCGACAACCGGGGTGAACAGTGCTATCAACGGCAGCTTTTCATCAGAGCCATATTGGCCCTTGCTCATTTCATCGAGATAGGTCTTGATGTATTGGGTATTGCCAAAGACATAGCCGATATTAGGCTCATGCTCCTCGTGGACTTCCTCATTGTAGTCAGTGTAGGCTATATCAAGGCCCTTGTGAACACATGCCACAACATCTTCTATAATCTTTGTTATATCCCGACTACGCGGCTTTCTCGGTCTTGGCTTCATAGATTGAATCGATTAATGGGTTCAAGAAGATACTCATCAATGGAAATCCCCGGCACGGGGCACTCACCATTGTCAACCCACTCGGCAAACAAATTGAGGCTGTTGGCCATCCTATTCCACGTTGACACCTGACGCACGATTGGCTCAACGTACTGGTTAGCACCTTTGAGTTTTACCAATCCCGTAATGGTGGATGTCTGACCGGCATCGCGGAGAATGTAGAAGAACACATAATCAGCGAAAGGTTTGCGCAGTTTGGCGCAGAGAGCATCCATATCTTTATCAATCTCGGACTCGGGGTCGCAGTCAAGATCATCAAGATACTTTTGCAAGGCAGTGCCTACCTCATCACCGAGCACACGACAAAGGAACTCCTCCTGATACTCCGCGATGTATTGCTCAATCACGGCATTCTCTTTGGGAGTGCCTTTGCCGAATGTGGCGTTGTAGATTTGGCGCGGCCCGGCTGTGAAATAGGAAACATCAATCAGCATGGCTATTCAGTTTTCTTGGTTCGTTTCGTCTTGGTGGTTTTGGTGTCGGCCGTGGGTTCGGGTTCGGGAGCCTTGACATCTGCCTCGGGTTCTGCTTTAATGTCGGCCTCTGGCTCTGCCTTGGTGTCGGATTCGGGTTCGGGCTTCACATCGGCCACTTCGGTTGGCGTGTCGAGTATGAGGTCAATGTCAACGCCGGCCTCTTGGAGCTTATTGAGCTTAATCTGAAGTTCGTTGGCTCGGTCACAAGCGGCAGAGTGTTCCTTGCATTCGTTGGCGAACATCTCATTAAGTTCAGCATTGCGCTCCTGAAGGGTAGCAATGACATCGGAGTTATCCGTATGCACCTCGCAGTCCAGGGGAGTAATCGAAATTACTCCACGCTGGATGCGGATGCGGTTTTCACGGATTACCTTCTCGACTTCCTTTGGATCGCCTGAGAGTTTGTAGTCCATAGTTCTTAGTCTTTGGCGATTGCGGTTTTGAGGGCGCTGAGTGAGCCGTAGGAGAAGGCCCAGGGGCAGTAAACGGGCACGATAAGCTCTTCCTGAGCCATAAGCACGACTTGGTTCTTGAGCTTGTGGTTGACATCGTCGGCCCAGTCGATGGTGAGTCCGGTGTATTCAACGATCTGCGCGCCTTCCTTGAAGTCACCGAGGAAGTATTTGCCGGCAGGGATACCGGGATATGCGATGACACGCAGGCCACCGATTACAGGATTGCCGTTGATGTCCTTGACAACTTCAAGGCGGTTGCCGTCGGTTGCTTTCTCGGTGCGGATGCTGTTCAGAGTGATGGGGTTCAGCATGAGCACAGTCGGACGAAACTGGGCGTAGGTCATTACGGCGATGGCGGTTTCAAGTGCGTCGATAGAGTTGGGTGCTTCCACGCTCTTGAAAGCGGCGTTGTTGACTTTGTAGGTCATGGCGGCCACGGAGGTTTCATCGCCCTTGTACTCTGCGCCTTCGATGAGGAGCTGTGTATCGTTGAGCTTGATGACATCGTGAACGCCGTTGAGGTCGGTGTTCACGGTGGCACCGGTGAACGTGATGCGGAGGCCCTCGATGAGCAGGTCATTGGGGGCGGTGAGTTCCACCATGATTCCGTTGGCGGCCTTGGTCACGCCCTTTACGCTACCGGCAGCACCGGCGATGATGGTGTCGTTGACGATGGTTTCAACAGGGAGCACGCCCTCATAGGTGGTGATACCCTTGACCATATCGCCCGAGCCGTCACCAAAGATGATACCGAAGTCCTCAGCATCGAGAACGGCGCTGACTATCTTGTTGAGGATAAACGAGCGAACATAGGCGCGGCATTTGAGCATACGCTTCGACATGACGAAGTGAGTACCCAGACGGCGCACGGATGTTTCCTTTTCGGTGAGCTTGAACGAAGACTCAGGCAGTGTGCCGTTTTCCGACACATAGCGGGCGTTGCGGTTCAGTTCTTCGATCATCGGCCACGCAAGGGTGGTGAAGTTGGGGTCGCCCTGGAGTACGGTTGCGAGGTCGCGGATATGAAGCTGCTTGTCGGTGATGCGTGAAACGATGTGATCCTGCTGCTGGTCGGTGATGAGTACACTGCCGGAGTAGTTGTTGGTCATCGACACATCTTTCAGAGCGAATCCGCGTGCATCGTGGGCGGTGTTGGCGAGGAAGCTCTTGAACTTCTCGGACTCGAACATGGTTTCAAGGCTCTCGTCGAACTTGGCGAAGCGGTCCATGCCGATGCCTTTCTGCTTCATCTTTTCGATGTTCTGGGTAAGTTCCTTGACGGTTTCAAGCAACTCCTCGTTGCTCTTTACCACCTCGGCGAACTTCTCAGCGTCGAACGCTTTGAGAGATTCGTTCACGGTCTTCAGCTTCTCATCTACATCTTCGGTAGAGATAGCACCGTCAAGTGCCTTGTTGCACACGTTTACTACGATGTCGCACATCTTCTCAAGAAATGCGCGCTGCTCGCCATCGAACTTCTCGTAGTTGATGCCGAGGTCGGATTTGTTAACTTTCTTAATCATAATTATGAAAATGGTTGGTTAAAGATTGTCACTAAGTTTTGCCCAGAATGAGGGCTTCACGTTTTTGAGTTCGCCGTCGTTCTTGTCATCTTCCTTTGCGGTGGGCTCGGGCGCAGTGGACTCTTCAGTCTTGATGATGTTGTTGGCACGATAGACGCGAGAGTAGCAATGAGGACAGCGCACGAAAGCGGCAATGTCGGTGATGGACTTCTCGGTGATGAGGGAGCGGTCTCCTTTGAACTGGTCGAGCAATGCGAGTACCTCCTGACGGATTTCCGGGGTCAGTCGGTTTATCTCTTGCTCCACGATGTCATCGGTTATCCATCTCTGGTACATCGCGGCGGCTTCGATTACCTGCTGCGCGAATGTCATTTCGGGCTGCTGGTCGTAATCGAACTGATAGCCGCAGTGAGGGCAGCTTACGATTGTGCCGCCGTCAAGTGATTTGAGTAGCAGGTTCAGTTCCATATCGTATTGTTTAAGACGCTCGTCTGAATATCCGTGCTGTTTGAAGGCTCCACGGATTAAGTCAACTGCATCTCTCACCTGCTGGGCGGTGGCGCTTTTGAGGTTCACGAGGAATGTTTGAGGGTTGCTTCCCCACGATGTGAGCGTCGAGAACTCAAACATCTTCCACTGAAGCACTTTGCGTCGGTCCTCGCCATCGCGCTTCATGGCTCGCACTCCTATTGAATGTTCAAGGGTGCGCCCACACTCGGCAAACAGCTTGTAGTCCTCCAGAGTATCACGGCCAATCTGCTTCTTGAGGTTGAGTTGCGACACCATTACGAGGTTGCCGGACTTCTCGGCACCCTCCAAGGGGCATCCCAATAGCTGTGTTGTGTCGTGATTGAGGAAGTGGCGCATACGGCCGATGTCCTCTTTTAATGTCTGGTCAAATGAGCCGGACACTGAGATGTCGTGCTGACTGTCCTCAATGCCTATACCGTTCACGGCTACCGTGACGATACCCTTCTCATCAACGTCATTCGCTTTGGTCTGATAAATCAGGCTTTGTTTCGTCTCGTTCATGATTACTTTCTCCTGTTGAGGGTTGGTTGGTTAATATTGATTGGTTGTTAAGTATCTTGGCTACTACCGCTAATTCCTCATCGCTCATTTGGAATTTGAGCTTGCTGAACAACGGAATCTCTTCCTCATCAATTTGGCTCTCGTGAATCTGGGCGCGCCAGTCGTTGAGAGTTATGAGTCCGTCATTGAACTGCTGACGGCATCGGTCATTGGTGAGTTTCTTGACCTGCTCGGCCTCTTTGAGCCCCAACTGCAAGCAATCCACATCGCTGAAATTGCAATCGAGATAGAGTCCGTCTTTGTCAAGTCCGAGGAATGAAGTGAGGTCATTGCAGAACTTTTGCGCCATCGGAATAATCACACCGCAATAGGCGGTCTTCTCCGCATTGGCTTGGTTGTTGAATGTGCTGTGGTCTTTGCGAGGCACAAGCACGTCGGGAATGCCATACACTCCGGCAATAGTGATAGCGTCCTGCAAGGTTTCCTCAAAGGGTTGAAGTTCCGAGATTGAGAGGTTGGTGCGGACAAACGACAACGGTACATCGGTAACACCTATTGGCCGTTGTCCCTCGCCCAAGCCGTAGCTCTTGTCAAGGTAGTCCTCAATCTCTCTCTTTTCCTTTGGCTCCATCGCGGTACTGCCTGTCTCATCTCTCTTGAGCGATACCAGGAATCCGATACCGCCACGCTTGACATAGATTACATTTCGGGCTTCATAGACGGCTACGAGGTTGCTGATGGCTTTCATCACGGAGGCGAGTCGGCTCTTGCTCTTCAGATATCGGTTGCCGGTGTGCTGGAGATCCGCTATCAAATCGCGGTCGTGCCACATCTGGAACGTGGGCACTTTCAATGTGCCGGTCGTAGTGACCTGAATCTCGTAATGGTCAATCAAGTCATCTATGTCGCAGATGCCATAGATAGGTAACTCATACGAAGGGGGTACGGCTTTAACGCTTGTTGTGAGTATGGGCCAGTAGTGGTCACACCAACGATACTTAGCTTTGTCTTTCAACATATCGCTCATAGCGGCTCTCAAGAACGCATTGCCGGTTGCCAGCTTGTGAACGAAATGTGAATATATCAACTCCGACCACCCCATAAGACAATTCGGGTTAGCGAGTATCTTGTTCATTCGGCGGTTACACCATACTACGCTATCATCTTTCGTGCGCTTTATCTCAAAGTGAGCTTTGGCGATGCGAGAGGCAATGAAATCAATAGGAAAGAACACCTCCGGAACTGTCATAAACAAGCGTAGGAAGTTGGCATCGGCCACATAGGGCATAGCCAGCTCCCTCTCATAGATGACGCGGTTGGACGCACTCGTTACCGCCGACCCTTTGCCCGAGTTGGCCGACTTGATTGAGTCATCTACCGCAAATAATTTCTTTACGAGGTTCATGTTCGTTTCTGATTTGAGAGCAAAGTAAATCCATAAATCAAGCGGTTTCTCAAAATGCCAAATTCTTCAATTTTTGAAAAAGTGATTTTTGAGGGGTAAATTATTGATATATCGCCACTTGTTAGGATTAGCCATTTGAAAAGAATTTTACTGCAACTTTTATGAAGCCACTCAAAACAGCACTGGCCTCTTTGTTTTGGGAGTCTTTGTTGTAGTCCAGGAGAGATGTCATGAAGTCCGCATACTCTTCGCTGTCGGCCATTTTCGACTCGTTGAACTTGATTGAGGTCTTGACGAAATCGGAGGTGGCCGCTATGCGTCGGTCAATATCTCCATCCTCCGGCAGTACTTTGATTGTGTACTCAACCTCACTCCTCAACTCTCGCACGAATGGATAGTAAGGCCGCCCGGCTTCAAGATAGGTCGGAGAGCAGGAGATGGCGTTAAGTCGCTGCTTGATGTCCTCGGTTGATGAGGTCTCAAAGAAAGCCACATCAACAATGTGCCATTGCTCGCCGCACTTCTTGCCGTGGACCATAACGAACTTGTTAGCCACATTGGGCATACAATAGACAAGCTCGGCATTGTAGGCGTTGTCAGTACCGGGATTGTAGAACTGAATGAGGTTATCTTTGGCGTATAGGTTGCGCTTGCGCTTATTGGAGTATTCCACAAACTGCGTATTCAAGATGTCGCACACAATATAGCGTTTGGTGTCGGAGAGGTGGCCGTGTTCCTCATAGGTCTGCATCGTGATCTTGTTCTTGACCTTGGTTTTGAGAATAGCGCCGTTGGCATCTTTCTGCACCGACATATAATCCTCAATAGAGGTGGCGCAGTTCTCATCAATGAAGATTCTGATGTCTGGAAATTCAAACTCATAAATAGCGTTGATGAACTCACCCGACATAGGCACGGAGGGATTGCTCTTGCTGACATTATCCACAACCTCAAAACCCTCTTCGGTAAGAGTGGAGATTACTTTGTCCAGGAAGCTGCGCCCCTCGTCATCTATGGTGTTGCCGTTGCGTGTGGTGCAGTCTCCGTGGAGGTAGATTTTATCCTGATAGCCGATAGAGCGGAGATACTTGGCCACCAATACCGCTGACTTCTTTGCCGAGTTGTCCGGGCTTGTGGCGCATATCTCGTGGAACTGACGGAGCTGAATGCCGTTGGAGTAGTCAACCTGCCAAAAGGTGTAAGAGATGTAAGGGAGTCGGTTGTTATCGACGGAGATGTGAATGGGGAGCGATGGGTCAAACTCAATCGGCTTGCAGTGCTGGCCACGATTGAAAGCGTGGAAATATTCCGAGCCGGTACGGATAACGCCCCATTCGCCCAGAGCATACACGTTGTAATAGTCGGGGTCGTGGATTCGGTCATGCTCAAAGGTAGCGATTGCCTGATCATCGTAATAGCCATACGCTCCATCGGGCGAACCTACCACCCAAAAGTTATTGAGGTAGGTTGTCTGGAGTACGGCCATATCAGATGGGTGTTCAATGATTTCGCCGGTGCGCTTGTGCATCATCGTTTTTGGCGCGTTCATTCGGTAAGACTTCACCTCGGTAAGCTGTGAGGGAATCTTTACTCCGGCCAACTCTACCTCCATCGGAACATCGTGCCACTGCTCTTTGTCAAATACGTTCTTTTTTATCCAGTGCGTCTCTTTGATTGGATTGAACGCAAAAACGAGTTGCTGGCCTTTCATACCGCGCAGACGGAGCTTCATCTGCTTGTAGTCCTTTTCCTCATACTCATTCCATTCATCCATGAATACGCGCTTGATGCTCTCCAAGCCTTTAATCTTCTCGGAATCATCCAAACCCTTGAATTTGATTTCTGCTCCATTCTCCTTGCACTTAATTATCTTGATGCCGTCCTTGAACTGAAACAGATCAGCAATACCGAGGTGTTCGGCCGCCGCCTTGAATGATGCGTATATCGAGTCCTTGATACTGGCCCCGACCTTACGCATTACGAGTTGGTTCTTGCCCTCAAACAATGACATCAGCAAGAACACCTCGGCCACACTGTACGACTTGCCCGACGATGACCCGCCGAATAGTATAATCTGGCGGATTGTCGGGTCTTGGAACAGCTTCAGCAGGTGAAATCCAAGTGGATTGAGCTTCTTGAAATTGATGACCATCGTGTTTTTACAATTTGATAGGTTTTAGGGCGGTTTTACTTTCTCGGTTTTGTATTTACTCGGGGATTTTTCCTCGCTCAATGACGGATTGTTACTATAATGGGCGGTTTTTCTTACACCTCGCTATTGTTATTCATCATCAAAACCTATGCGGATCTCGCCGGACATACTCCCTCGGTTGTTGACATTGACCTCCTGGGCAGCATTGAGTCCGTTGATGGCTGCGTAGGTCTTTATTGCCTCAACCTTTCCGTGAAGTTCATAGGACACTCGGCCATTGTCGTTGGTCATTCTCTTCACAGCATTGCGGGCACGCTTGGAGAGTTGCTGAGGCGAGCGTGTTCTCATCTTGCCTGTCTTGGGGTCGGTGTAGTAGAGGTCATCGGTGGTGGTTTCCACGATGTCAAGGAGGGCGTTGTTGATAATGTCGCGGCCACGCTGGGCGCGGTCGGCGCGTGCTTGCTTGATTGCTTCTATCCTTGTGGCTATCTTGTGGTTTTGCAAGAGCCTTGACGCTTCTCGGTTTATGGTGGCCGATTGCATAGAGGAAGTGTCGTAACAAACGCGGTAGGCTTCGGAAGCGTTGCCTCCGTTATCTACGTATTCAATGCAGAATCTCTCTTGCTTTTCAGTGAGTCCGTCTGCTGTCTTTGTTGATCGTGCCATAGTCGTAAGGAGCTTTAATGTTTGATGTGCCATATCTGCGAGTGAGTTCAAGATGAAGTATTGCTTGTCTTGACAGTTCTTCGGTAAAATTGTTGATGAACTCTAACTCTTGAGCTGGGGAAATAAGCGAGATGATATTGGGGTTGGGTGGAACTTTTCTATTATCCTTTTGCTTTCTCCCGCTTTTGAAAAATTTTTGGAGAATGGCCGTAAAATAGCCGCAGCAGCGCCATAGGAGGCATTTGTGGCCCTTCCCCGCTCCCGATGTGGGGCTGATTGGTTTGTGATTGTCGCTTGTGGGTGCCATTTATCGGTTGTTTATGCTGATGAGGTTGATGATGAAATCTCGGTCAGCGAACAAATCGGCCGTAGCCGTCAATGTGCTGCCCGTAGTGATAATGTCATCGTAGATGATGAGCCGACGCTCCTTGATTGGTCGCAGGTGATGGAACTCCGGGGCGAGTCGGTTGCGGTTGATGCACTGCACCGCATCGGGATAGAACGGAATGCAGAGCTTGAGGGCGATGCGTTCACATACAGCCGTGGCGAAATGAAAACAGGAGTAATGCCGACGGCGAGGCGTGGTGATGATTGCCCAGTCTTCCGTATTGGCGATGAACGATGCCAGGAATGAAGCTGCCATCTCCGCAAAGAGTTCGGCAATGTCCTCCGACTGCTTGATTTCGCTGAATGGCGTGCCTTTCTTTGTGCGCCGGAACTGCGAGAAGTAATGGAGGGCGCCAAGCTGGTGAAGGACAGTGCGAGGTCGAAGGTCACACAAAGGGATATTCCCACCCCTCAGCCGAGGCCGTGAGGTGGGGATATCCCATTTGTCCATTCGTGTAATTTTACTTCTTGCCATCGTAGTAATCAATAGCGACTTTGAGAAGGCCATCATGAACGGTGGTGTAGTCCATTGGGACAATCGGAAGTCGAGTGTCAATAGATTGTTCCAGTCGGTCTTTCTCCCGAATTTCCGGAACGAAGTTGCAGATTGTGAGTATATCGCCGCTTCCGCCGAAGTTGAGAGTCCGAGCCTCATGCAGTGCATTGTCAAGAGCAAAAGCATACTCCCGGACTGATGTTTCCTCGGGATTGGCGATGTTGATGAGTGGCAGATTGCACGCATAGGCATAGATTAAGCCCTCAACCACATCGTCAATGTAGGTGAAGTGGCGCACGTTCTTGCCCTCGTTGTATATGGTCACAAGGTCTTGATTCATCAGACACCAAAGAAGAGTACCTTGACGCGGATTGGGGCCATATACGTTGTGCAGACGGGCGCCGGTGGCCGAGGGCAGATAGATTTGGGCATATACCTCGGCGAAATGCTTTGTGATACCGTAGAGCGAGGTTGTGTTCGGTGGGTTTGCCGTGGAAGATGAGGCATACACCAGCTTCGGCTTGTTGGGATGCTTGGCGCAAGCGTCAACAACGGCCATGAACGCGTCGATGTTGTCTTTGCGGATCTGAATCAAATCCGTGTTAAAGACGGAAGTCTGGGCGGCGAGATGAAATACAATGTCGATGTCATCGGGCATATACTTGGCGATGTCGGCGGCTTCCTGGCCGTTCTTTCGGTCTACGCCTATGACCTCAACGCCGCGCTTTTGGAGGGCGAGCGAGAGCGCACGGCCGATAAATCCCTCGCTGCCTGTGATTATTACTTTCATTGGTTTGTTTAGTTCGTTAAAAATGAGTAATTTTGCAATGTTAGGCGCAGGCCTCGGTGTGGATGTGGGCAACCCCCGGGATAGAATACCGATAGTTCGGAGCCGAAGTGCGCACAGTCTGGCCGACCCACACGCTCCAGACTTTTTTAATCGTTGTGTTTATGTCTATGGACTCTTCCTGACGGCGACACAACGATTATTTGTTTGAATCGGGTGCGGTTATATTGCTCATATAACTTTATGCCTTGCTCAATATCGCTTTTTGTAAATCGCCTATGCTTGTCGTAGATTAAAGGCACATCTATCTTAGCGCCTTTGTGAACCTTCTTTGATGCGTGTTCAATGCACTTCATTACACCTTTTGGCCCTGAAGCCTTATCTGGCGTCCGTTGTTCATAAGCATAGGAAAACACTTCACCATCTGGCGTTGTCACAGAACCTGCTTCATCTTTGAGTTTTACAATGTAGCCTTTGTCGGCAAGTATCTTTGCCGCCTCAACCTCTTCGTCGGAGTGTTTTGCATTGCTTTTTTCTACAAGATAATATCCTCCGGCTTTATCGCTGAAATAACCTTCAGAGTAATCGCCTGTCATCATTTTTTCATTATAATCTCCGCGTCTGCCTTGATAATTCTTACTGCCAGGTGTGAGTGCTCGGCTCCCGCCATACGATTTAGCCATAATTGGCCTCCTCCTTGCGGCTGTTGCGCTGGTCCACTTGGTAAGGGTCAACGTAAATGAGTCCCCGTTGTCTGCAAAAAGATTTACACGCTTCTCCGCCGCCATAAACAATCATATTTAGCGTTTCCACTCCGGAAATCTCTTTTGCGATTTGCCATTCTGCTTCAAGATGACACAACTCTCCTTCGTGGCCGCGAGTAGCAAATGCGTTGTAGCCTTTCGGGACTCCGAGCTTATTCAACTCTCGGAACTTCGGCGCCACGTTGAGGTCAACCCATACACGGACTCCGCACTCCTGAAGCCATCGGGCAATCCAACGCTTTTTATATAGGAGTTGCAGGCCGTAGGCAATGGGCGTGGTCTGGAACAGCGAGAAGTTAGGCTCTACCGCCTCTTGGCACCCGCTCTGCACCAGTCGCTCCGGGCGTTGCCAAATGTTGGTGAACCGGTAGTCATCGACATAGAAGTGATATGTGGCGATTCCTCGCTTGGCGCGTGGTGTCACTCCCCATCCGGAGAACGGAAGGAGCAAGCCGTTGCGAGGTTGCAACTCCAACAATAAATTCGGGATCTCAAGCTCGTTGTCGCTTGGATATATTCGGTCTTCTGCCTGGGCCATATCTGATGATGTTTTCTGATGATGGCCGCAAATATATTGCTAAAAAACATAGAATATCCAAATCGGCAAATTCTTGAAATCCCGAATATTACTAAATTGTTGGATTCTTTGAGGTTGCTGATTCCGTGAATTGCGTCGGATTAGATGTACCAATCTTTATTCTCTTCCTTTCGCAGCACATACACCACGAATATTCCGAGCAGGATTATGAGGATGAGTGGCACCCATGCCGGGGCGGTAACCCACCACCAAGGCCAGACGATGACTTTGAGCAGCTTGAGCGTGATGAACGCCACAAGCAAGATAAGGGGGATTGCTCCCAAAAGATAATACTTCATGACTTCTTGTTTTTGATTGGTTTGATTTCGTTGACGTGATCGTAAATTGTTTTGTGGTAGATGTGGGCGCATTGGGATTCAAGGGCGCAACCTCTTGAATTGCTCCATCCGGCACAACGCAGGATAGCGTCACATTCAAGCAGCGCCTCAATATCTCGGCCCATATAGTAGGAGTATGGCTTGTCGGGTTCGGGGCAAACGTCAAAGGGCGTGATTACCTCATGCCCTTTGCGCTCTACCATTCGCTTGACTTCATTGGCCCGCGCCTTACATCGAGCGAGATTGAGGCCGGAGATGGGTAGTGAGATGTATATCTTCATAAGTCTGCAAACTCTTTTTCAAGTTTTTCGAGTTTAAGATTGAGCCTCATTTTTAGAGCCTGACTGACGTTCTTTGTCACTTCTGCTTTAAGGTCATCGGGAATAATACGATGGTCGCAACTCATTGTCCGGAAATCTCCATCCCAAGATTCAACAAGTCGTATTTCTTTCCTTACTTCCTCAATTTCGCTATGCAGGGTTATTGAGGATTTGAGTTTTTCCTCAGTCATGCAGCTTCCTCCTCTCGTTTTTTCATCCGCTGACTGATTCCGTCGACGGCGTAGAACACGTCGGAGTAGAAGCCGCGAATGGCCTTACGGTTGAACAATGCACCTCCTACCGCAAAGGGGATATACAGGACGTAGAGGATAACTACGACAACGGCACTGAAGATTGTGCTCATCAGTGCCGTTGTTACTTCTGCGATTACCTTACCAATATTGGCAAGACGCTCACGCTTTGTGGGTTTGTTTTTTGCTTCTTCCATTGTTAATAGGGATTTTGATATTTTTCAACTGTTTGTTTGTAATTGGGGCATTGGGAGTAATAAGGGCATTGGCCTGAAGATGCCTGTATGTGCGCTTCGTGCCACTGCTCCCACTCAGTTACTCCATCCTCGGTAAGATAGGTTATCAACCTCATTCAGTTAAAACCTCGCTCCTTTTGTGGCTTGCCGTTGATGCTGACAAGTCCATTGCTTTCGGGTGTTGCCATTGCTATACTGCTGATGCGAGAGATTCACAGAGGGCGCGGGCCATATTAACCTCTACTGCGTTACCTATGAATTTTTGTTTGTCCTCCTGATTGCCGAGTAAGACGTAGTTTTTGGGGAAGCCTTGAATTTGTAGCAGCTCTTCCACTTTGAACATACGTACTTTTATATCGACAATACTGTACATCGCCATAAATTCCTTAATCCTGACGGTCATAGGCGAATCCGTGTCATATATTTCAATGGCCACCTCGCCTGATTCAGTTGTTACCAGATAGGGAGGGCGCTTGTTCATACTCGCTATGAGGGTAAAACAAGGGTCATCAACCGAGCCGCCTTTGGAAGCGTACTGCGGATTCATAATGAAATGCTTCACGCTGACGAGGCTTTGCTTTGGCCGTGTGACTATGCACCCCGTAGGCTCATCCAACGACATGGCCGAGCTATTGCCATACTGCATACTGATGAACCTCTCGCAACTCACAATGGCGTGGTGGTCTCGGCAGGTGATTGTTCCGGCAGGCTCATCTATTGAGATATTCTTGCTATCGGGGTGGCCACTGAACTGTTTTGATAAGAATACTACTTTTGCGAGTCCGAGGCGGTTCTGGCAAGCAACAGTCGGGCACGGGGCGTCAAGATCCGGCGGAATATATTTGCCGGTCTTTTGGTTTATCGAGTTCCACTTTATGATGAAAGCGTCCTTACCGCCGGCGATAAACTTGACCAATCCAGCGTAGATGCGCAGTAGCGTTTTCTCCGACAAAGGGCGCCGGCGATTGAATATGGATTTGCCCTCATCCTCCAAGTCAAGAACCTCCTTTACTGCGTGCCATCTCTTTTTTGCTTTCTCGAACCCGCCCCTTGCGTGGGTGGGTTCGGGAAATATTATTGGCAGGCCACGTTTGGCGAAAATGCCAAAGAAACGCTTGCGCATCGTGTACGCTCCATAGTCGGCCGCATTGAGGATTCTATGCTCAAAGTTATAGCCACAAGCCTTGACGTTTTTGACCCAGCGAGTGTAAAGTCGGCCTTTATCCATACTGACAGGACGGCCGTTCTCATCCATATCTCCCCAGCTCATAAACTCGGCCACATTCTCAATCTGAATGAAGTCCGGCTCGATAGCGTGAATGTAGCGGAAAAGATGCTCGGCAAGCGTCCGGCTGTCTGCGTCGCGCGGCAAACCGCCTTTCGCCTTGCTGAAATTGGTACACTCAAGAGAAGCCCATAAAACAATCTTTGCCTCGGGGTAGAGTGTCCGCTGTTGGTCGAGGTGTTTTATAAGAGGGGTGAGGTTGAGTGTGCGGATGTCCTCTGTGAAATGTAGTGCGTCCGGGTGATTGGAGCGGTGGGAGGCGATTGCCTTTTCATCGTGATTGACGCAGACTATCACTTTCGCACACTGCTCACCTCCCAGACGGGCAGAATTAACGCCGGTGGATGTGCCGCCGGCGCCGCAAAAGAGGTCGATGTAAAGTAGCTTTATCATATCCGTAAGTCTTCTTCGGAGCAAGAACCGCGAGCCTCATTATACTCCCAATTCTCACGCTCGTTTCTGGAAATCATTGCGATTGTGTTGGCGAGGTGCTCATCTGTCATATCCTTAATGGGGATGACCTTGCCGTCTTTGGTGCGCCAAACGATTTGCCCTGCATTGCGCCGGCGGAGCCAACGCTCCAATTGCAGGTCGCTGATGTCAGCTAAATATGCTTTACTCATAATTCATCACATTTTTGAAGAGTGAACATATCAAGGACTGTCGAGATTGCGTCGGCTAAAGCCGCCTCGTATGACTTGTGCGTTTTGGGGTTCATATTGACATCTGTACGCTGACTCCATCGCCAAAAGTAGCCGATGCGGTCACCGGTTCTGCTGTTGAATCTCGGGCTGATAACAAGATCCACGCCGAGTTCTTCACGAAGCCATTTGGCGGCAGTGTGAATCGTAGGGCGAGAATGGAACAGCACTCCATCACCAGAACCCTTTCGATTGTCATTGAAGTTCTTCGGAGATTTACAAGATATGGCTTTAAGATTCCCCATAGAGAATGGTTCAAGCCTTATCTTCTGGCTAAAGGCGTTTGCGACTGGCCAATTAAACCCGGCCACTTTCAATGCGACCGACATATTGTAGTTGCATAATTCATTATTGTTCATTCCTTACCTCCTTTCCAATATTTATTGATTAAATATTTGCCGACCTTTTCTGCTATATCACAGATGTAGATTGCGAAACAAAGTCCGAATCCGAACTCTACTCCAATTCCAAAGACACTCATTGCTCACCTCCTTCCTCTTCTCGATTGAGGTAATCGTGATAGCAGTCCTCACAGAGCAGTTTGCCAGGGACTTTGCGCCACCCCGACTCTTCGGCTACTTGTTCGGCAATGAAGTCATCTTCAAATACTGCCTGATCTGAGTCGTTGAAAGAGAGTGATGTTCCACATTCATCACAAGTGACAACATATCCCGTTATCTCTTCAATCATTTCTCACCTCCTTTCGCTTTCATCTCGTAGTGCTCATAAAAGTTATCGTCGAGGTGGAGGATGAGGTTCTTTTCCGGATAATCAGAAAACTCATCCCAAACGGTTTCACGCTCAACGGTGGTCACGGGGTGAACATACTTGAGGTTGCCATTCTCGTCGTAGTTCTCATCGCTCTTGTCAAGGACGATGAAGATTGGCGTGTCATTGGAAACGCCTTTGAGTTTGTTGCGAAGCTGGCCGGCGGTCAGCGGCTCGTCATGTTTATAGGGTAGTTGCATTTTGATATGGTTTTACTAATTCGGGATTATCGTATGCGTTGCCTGTGATTTTGAGGCATTCGGGGACATCAAAAGCCGAAAATGGCATATATTCAAGAATGCCTTTTTTGAAGTCACTCCTGAGCGGATATTCGCAATCAAGGAGTTTGAGCATTAGGCCGCAGTCTACCCATTCCACAACACCATGTACTATGCAATCTTGGTCAGGCATTACACCACCATGAGCGCCAAGTCCTTCATATTTGAAGCAGCCCTCAATAATGTCACCCTCGTAGATTGCGTCTCCGTCCTCGTCGAGAATGCCTGTGGCCTGGCCGACTGAATTTGGCTCTACTTTAATCCAGTCTTTGTTGTGCTGGCCTGCTCTGATGTAGGTTTTGGGGCTTGACGGCTGGCGTAGTGCCTCAAAGATATGGAGGCTACCATATACCCACTCTTTTTGTTTTGCAGAGTAGCCTCGGAATTTAATTGGTCTCATACAATATCCAGCTCTTCCTTTATTTGAGTGATGATGTCCTCGGCATCCCAACAGTTGCACCGATAATCAGCGAGTTTCCTGATGACGCGTTCAAGTTCGGGGAGTGCTATAAACTCCGGGGTGTCATCAAATTGGTCCATCCAAACCTCATTGCCGTGGGAGTCGCATATTTCATCAATCTTCTCTGTCGGAATTTCAGATGCCAACTCGTAACCCATTGCGATGCCGTAATTGACCGCAATTCGTGTTTCTCTCTCAGTCATACAACGGCCATTGTGAATGATTAAGCCGCCCATGAGTTTATTTTTACAGTGGCTATGGAAGCCGTTGAGGTCTATATCCATATCAGTACCAGGATAGTGCAACGAAGTCGTTGCGGTGATCGCTATTGGCAATCCAATAAGCTATGATTTCAATGAACTTGTTGGCGCTCTGCTCTATACCGTTCTCATTGGCCCACACGTTATACTCTTCTCGGTGATTTGAAATCCATCCGATGAGGTTGCCGAGGTCGGACTTGGGAATTTCAAGAGTGCAGGCATATTCGCAGGCGTCCCGGCCATCCTCCCAAGAAATATCGGGGCAATGTTTTTGGAGAAATGAGTTGATTTCGTTGGACTTTCCGTCAAAGGGTGTGACTTTGAAGTCGTGTTCCACTTGATATGTAGTGGCTACGTGGAGGCTATATCCCATACTTATTCGGTTTTTGGGGTTTGACTTTTAAGTTCGTTAATTAGAGCATCAGCATATTTTACTGCGTCCTGTGCTTGTTCGGCGAAAGAACCCATATAAATTTGCTGACATGAGTTTGACAGGAATGCCGCCAGCATATCCTTCGCTATCTCATATCGGCGCTGCTCCCAATCAATGAGCGTCGGGGTTGCAGGTTTCTTCAACTCTCGGGCGATTGTCTGAATGGCCCGTGCCGTGTCTCGTTCCTCTATGGTCATGGCTTCTTGTATGGAAGGTTACACTCCTCGTTGGTGAGTTCAACGAGCATTCCGTTTGTGTGAGGTGAGTTTGTCACCATAGTGACGTCCTTGCATTTGCGGCCATCACGGAAGTACACGGATTTTTCCGGGTCCATTTTATGGAGTTCCTTGATAAGTTCCTTTACTGTCATTTTGATTTATATTTATTTGGTTTGACTTATGCTATATCTTTAAGTTCCTCGTCGATTGCTTTCCAGAGTTCATCAAGGTCATCTTCGCTGAACTCGGTTTCCTCGTCGGTGTCATCATCGTAATGAGTAGCGGTGATTTCCGTTACCTCTCCCCACGCTTTTCTCAAATCGCAGCTTGGAGGAGTCCAATAATCGCCACTGTCACAATCCCACTCTCCGCAACAGCGATATGTAATTTCTATCATCCACCCGTCTTCTTCGTAGGAGAAATAGTTGTCGGTGTAATCACAGCACATTCCCCATCCATCCTCATCTTGTTCGGGATAGCACTCTCCGATTTCGTGGTCAGTGCTTTTAATCTGCTCCACGATGGTGGAAATGAGTTTTTTGAGGTCTTCAAGAGTTTTCATATCTGTGGGTTTATTTGGTTTGACTTATATGTTATTTTGATAATGTAAAGATAGTCATTATTAGCGGATTACAGGCAGTAAATCAGCCACCATTTTAATCGCAATCCGCCGAAAATGACCACCTTAACATTTGTCAATAATTGTCATAACGACCAAAGGCAAATCACGGTACAAGCTCATCGAAGAGGCCGGGCTGACGTGGTGATAGAGCCGCATACTCATCTCGGAAGAACTCCTCTTTGGTGCGCCCATATTTCTTGCCCTTTCGGGTATGCACGTCATAGGTGTAAGGAGGAATATCTATCGGATAGCGGCGTACATCTTCAATCCACATATCCACCTCCACATCGTTGCGGTCATAGATGAGGTTTTGCAGATGATCCGCATCTCGGCTCTTGCGACACTCGCAAAGGAGAATGACGGCCTTGCTTACGAAGATGCGGCCCTTGGGGTCTTTCTTGCCCTTGTTCACTAACTCGTGGCCCTGCCAAAGAGCCTCAATCTCTTTTGTGATGATGCCGTAGCAGTCCTCAGCGCTGATGGTGAACAGACGCTTCCACACATAGTCAAGATAACCGCTTGACCACAGCTCCAGCGCGAAGAATCCGGCCACCTTTGCATCGGCTCGCCGGATTGCTTTCTGCATTGCGCTGCTGACCTCAAAGAAGTCATATCCTTGAATAGTTCTTATTATCATAACTCGTTGTTTAATTTCCTTGTTTTCAGTAAAGTTAACCATAAAAAGCGGATGACAGGCAACAGAATTGCCGCCATTTTACACCTTAACTTTTACTGACGTTTGAGTTAGAATTTGAACTTGCAAGAGATATTATACTCCACGAGCTGCTGGGTCTCGTCCTTGCCATTGCGAGTCTTGCCCTTCATATTGATGCTATCTCCGAAGTGCTTTTTGATGAACATGATTGACCGCTTCTCTTCCTCCTGATTGCGGATTGAAGCAAGGCCACCCTCGCTGATAAACGTGCCCTTCTGGGCGAAGTTGTAGCGTAGGTCGGTCAAGATCCGGCGCTCCTTGAACTTCATGTAGCACGAAATCCAGAAGTCCTCCTTCAGCTTCAGTTCCTCGTTCCACCACACGTTTTTATTGTAGCGGACTCCATAGGAACATCCCGTAATCATATTCGAGAGTGAGAGGTATGCTGTTTCATCATACATCACCGGCGATATTCGGGAGGTGAAGCCGAAGACATGAACATCAAGCAGGCAGGCCATCTCATAGAGATTGTGGATTATGGCCGTAATGGCGGCAGGGTCTTTAACAACCGTCAACTCGCCCTTCTCGGCCATTAGATTCTTGACTGCGTGAACATCGTCATCGAGCATGAATATTTCTCCGAAGTGCTTTGCCATCCAATTCCGTTTAGGAACAAGGCCGATGATGTCATCGGGATGGGTCACAATCTCGCACTCTGGGTTGAACTGTCGGTATAGGTCTGCCTGACTCTCAGCAACGCAGATTATCGGGTCGGTGAGCAGTTTCTTGGCGAACACTCTATCGTGTCGCTTATGACTTGGGATTACTGTCTTCAAGGGCATGGCGCACGTCTTTTATGTCGATTACATTACTCTTGCTCACTTTGCCAGTCTTGTAGGAACGCATACGCTGCATTCCTAAACGCTCCCGTAGCCAATTACTGTCAACTTCATTGGCCGAGGATATGATGAAAAGCTCGTGCTTCTCATCAAACTTGGGAATGAGAGGATAGACAGCGCTCTCGTCGGTGATCGCGTCGAACCTCTCCTTAAACTCATCGGTGGGTTTCTCGGGAGCAAATTCAACGCCCCAGTCCTGGAGCTCGTCTTTGTCCCACTCGTTAGCCATTACATCCATATCGTTCTCACCGAAGTTCACGTTGTCCTTCGTGGCGTATTCACGGAGTTTCTTTACGTCGGTGGACGGGTCGAGCACCTTGCATGGCAGCTCTTTGTAGCCAAGTTCCTTGCAGGCACGCAGGCGCAGGTTGCCGCATACGACCACATAGCGGCCCTCGGGATATGGGAACACTATCAGCTCCCTCAGTTCAAGCATCTCGGGCGATTCCGCGATGCTCTTTTTCATCGCTTCATAGCGATAATCCCGAAAGAACCGGGGATTCTTCGGGAGTCCTTTGAGTTGCCCCTTGTTGAAGTCAAGGAGCGAGATTGGGATTGTTTGTATCTTCGGTGTTTATTACTTCATCTAAATTTTACATCATCATTAAACAGTCTCTGACCAAACCTACTTAGGGCCTTTGACGTATGGCCATTGCCCCTCGGGATAGTCGGGATACCGCTGGCGGTAGTCGGCAACATCCCTTAGCAACTGTTCAATATTGGTACAGTTGATTTTCTCCAGGTAGGCAATGAGCCAATGTATTGTCTCGGCTGTTGCAATTTCGGCACTTGACCACGCATCAAGCGAGAAGTCCTTTGGGATTAGGAGTTCGGGCGCTTTCCTGACTTCAAACGCGAAATTGAGATGAATTAAGGCTTGGAGCATAAAAGCGCGTGGCGAAGAGTCGGGACTGACGCGGCCGCTGGCAATTGCATTGGCTATTACCTCCTTGGCAAGTTTGTTGTTTATGACTATCATGCGTTGGTGGAGGTGTTGTGGTAATGACTGATTACAGCCCACAACGGAGTGAATGGTTTGACTTGATTCATTGTGCATAGGGAGGCGGTTTGTTAGTGTGCATGGCGTTAAGCATTAGAAATCAAACAGGGTCTTTTGCTGGGCAGATGCCTCAATCTTTTTGATGTTCTTGACGGCTACATCAAAGTAGCTGTCCTTTAACTCACAGCCGATGCCTCGGCGATTATTTTTGACTGCCTCGTAGATTTCCGAGCCGATGCCGAGAAACGGAGTAAAGACAACTTCGCCCTCATTGCTCCAGAGGTTGACAAGGCGATTTATTACCTCAAGCTGAAGCGGGCAGATATGTTTCTCATCTCCCATCGCAGTCCCCTCGGAGGCTGTTAGCACGTCAGTGCGCTTGATGTCCATCCACACCGGAGAGGCCCACCTCTGCCACGTTTCAAGAGGGAAGTTCTCTTTGTTGAGGTTCTGAATCGGCTCCCAGTCGGCCTCATCGCCCTCCCATTTTTTGAATATGGTGATGTACTCGGCCATTCCGATGCCGGTCTTGGAGCTGTCGGAAGTCACTTGCTTGTAGAGCAGTCTCTGTGTCTTGGTACGCTGCATCTCCAAAACTGGGTCGCACCAGATAGTGACCTTTGAGTGTAGTTTGAAACCTTCGGCCAAGACGTGGCGCGTGTGTTCGCCGGTGAAGTCGTACATACCCGTGTAGCCGGCGGAGTTCTTATACACGCCAAGGTCTTTGGTGTGGCAGCACATAAGGCGCCCGGGCTTTAATATGCGGTACAGTTCATGAAGGAGGAACGAATACTGGGCGAAGAACTCCTCGTGGCTCTCGTTGTTGCCCATGTCGTGAATGTAGTTGGAGTAGGTGAACAGCGACGAGAATGGAGGCGAGAAGATGATGAGGTCGACGGAGTTGTCCGGGATTCTCTTTATCTCGATTGTCGTATCTCCTTTCATAAGGAATACAAAGTCATCTTTGTACTCCCGATATTCGTATTCATTGAGGAGTCCGTATGTCTTCTCATTCACGTTCTGGTTAATCTCGTGAAGCATCTCCTCAAAATTCTTTTGTTTGCGTTCAATCGTGGCTCTTGCGTTTGCCATTGAGTCAGTAATTATGAGGTGAATGTTGACCGCTCCCTTACGCCCGAAGCGGTATGAGCGTCGCACTTGCTGATAGAAGTCCTCAAACGAAAAGTCCGGGGCTGCAAAAATTTGAGTGCCGCAGTTTTGGAAGTTCATGCCGTAACCGCATATCTTTGCTTTTGAAATGAGGATTTTGAACTTGCCGGCGGCGAAGTCAAGCAACCGCTCTTCCTTTACGGTGTCCTTATCATTGCCCCTGACCTCTACGGCCTCGGGAAGCAGCTTGCGGAGAATATCACCTTCTGCATTCTGCTTTATCCAGATAAGGACTTGGCCGTCGGCCTCACGAGCGAGTTTTGCAGCCATCTCCAGTCGCTCCTTCATTGTCTTGCGAAGCTCGGCATTGAAGTTGGTGGCATTGACTATGCCCTGAGCGAATATGCAACCATCTTCGGGGGCTGACTCGATAGTGTGCTCAATATAGTTAAGCGGAGGCAATATGAACTTCTTGCCGGTCTCTACAAAGCCTATGTCGGCAGGGTTCTCAAACATAATGGCCCACGATGCTATCCAGCCGTAGAAGTCAGATTTGGCATGGCCTTTGAGTCGATAGTTGTTCATACCCTCCTCACGCACGAACCACCGCGAGCGCATATCCTGAGCGTCCAGGACATCAAGGAACTCGGAATGGTTGCCAATCTCGTTGAGGTCATTGGGTGAGGGTGTGGCAGAGCAGCAGAGTTTGTAAGGAATGAACTCAAAAACCTCAATAAGCAGCCTCTTGTAATGGCCGGTGTAATTTTTGAGTATTGAGGATTCATCAAGCACCACGCCTATAAATTCCTCTCTGTTGATATTTTCAATCTGTTCGTAATTGGTAATGACGAGTTTGTCATCGGGCGTGCGGTCGCGGTGTAGGACAATGTGGTAGCCGAAGCGGGCACCCTCGGAGATGGTCTGCTTGCTGACTGAGAGTGGAGCGAGTATGAGAACTGGCTTGTCTTCATGCTCGGCCACTCGCTTTGCCCATTCGAGCTGCATCAGAGTTTTGCCATTGCCACATCCGGCGAATATTGCCCCCTTGCCCATCTTGAGCATCTTGCGGACGCAATATTGCTGAAAGTCGAACAGCGCGGGATTAAGATCCGGAGCATCAAACCCCGACTCGATACGCCGTACTTTCTTCCTTTCAAGTATATCTTGATAGTTCATTTGACGATGTAAAAAGACGGCACCAATATCCGAGGTGGGAACTGGTGCCGTAGGTGGTTTGATGATTTATTATTTCTTTTTCTTAGGGTCTTGCAGTTGCTCGCAGATAGCCACTCTCTTGCCCGCTCTTACCAGCTTGGGCAGGTAGGTGTCGAGTGCGTGGTGAGGGAATCCGGCAAGCTGATGCTCTTTGCCCTTGGTGCGTTTGGTAGTAAGAGTGATACCGAGGACTGTTGCGGCTGTGGCCGCGTCATGTTCAAAAAGCTCGTAGAAGTCACCGACACGGAAAAGGAGAATTGAGTCAGGGTGCTTCTTCTTCATTTCTTCGTACTGCTCGATAAGCGATTTGTCCGAGGTGGTTTCGTGGATTACCGGCTCGACTTGGTCGGTTTTCTTCTCGGACTTGATTTTTTTGCCCCACACATCGTAGCCAAGCTCTTCAAGCCGTTCTTTGAGTTTAGCGTTCTTTTTATCGGAGGCGTGGATTATTTTCATATCCGACTCCTGAACTTCATCTGGTTTCCAGAGTCTCATAACTTCGGAACAGATGTGAGCGGCAAGTGAGCCGGGATACCAACCCTCGCTCATCTTTACTCGCAGGAATTCACGATACCACAAGTCGCGGTCATCAGCGTTGCCCTTGGCGATGTCGTAGAGTTGTTGGACTGTGGGACGCATACCCGAGGACTGGCAGATTTTGTAATACTTGGAGAAGAACTCTGCCGGGAGTTGACTTAGGATAAGTGCGTCAAATCCTATCTGCTCTTCGTCTTTGAGTGGGCCGCGGCGGCGCGTCGTTCCCATCTCTTTTGCCATGTCTGCGTGATTCTTTCCGACTTTCTCGTTGCAAATTTCAAGGTTGCGTTTGTACTGACCAACGAGTTTCACGGCCTCCGGTGGCGCAACCTCGCCGGGAGTGGAGGGAGCGTCCTTTGAGATAGGCTTGATGTAGTAGTGAGCCACTTTGGGAGAGGGCAACTCGCCGTTGCTGAATATGTCAATGCAACGGTAGCACTCGCCGTTTTTGAGCATCTCGGGGATGCGGTCATCAGTGGCAGGATAATAGACGCGGCTACGGAAAACCTCGTCCGGCTTTACTACCTCAAAGCCTCTCTCTCTGATGTCAGCAATGACTTCATCGTGGATTCTCTGTGCGTCGGTGTTCCAACAGCTTGCCGTGTCAATGAGAACCGTTTTGCCATACTCAAGCACATCTCCTTTTTTGACGAGGTCTTCTGCAATCTCGCCAATGAAATGCAGAATGTAGGCTCGGTGCTTGGCCTCGAATTTAGGTCGGCAGGTACATTTGCCATCATCAGTGGCCTTCATCTCCCAGAACAGGCAGTTGGCGTTGGTTGTGTTGAGAGGGCACTCACTGCATTTGGTGTCACAGCCTCCCTCAAAATCCTCGTCGGCTTGGTTGTCGCTCTGATGCCAGGATGAACGGTTGAGCATCATGAACTCGGACGAGGTGAAGCGGTTTGCAACATCCTTACCTATTTTCTCATAGTTGCCGTAGGCACTGAGGAATTTGCGTTGCGAGGCTTCCTCAAACTTGCAGATTACCATGCCGGCGGCAATGGTCATAGAGCCGTCTCTCACTTTGAGAAGCAGTTCCGGAATGAGGTTGTTGAGTTTGACACGATCCTGAACGAATCTTACCGACTTGCCGAAGCGAAGCGCAACCTCTTCGGCGGTGTTGCCTTTTTCAAGAAGCTGCCCGAAAGCGTAGGCTTCCTCAATGGGGTCAACATCTTTGCGCTGGAGGTTCTCGGTAACCATCGCATCGAAAGCCTCGTCATCAGTCATCTCTCGCACGATTGCGGCGATTGTGGCCCACTGCTCCGGGTTCTCTTTGTTGAGGGCAGATAAGGCGCGATAGCGACGCTCACCACATACGATTTCGTAGCCGTCTGGGATTGCCACTGCGTCACCGCTGCCCGGCTCAGTGCCTTCAATGATGCGTGGTCTGACGGTGATGGGCTGAATTAGTCCTTGCTGACGGATATTGTCGGCAAGCTCTTGAAGCGCATCCTCGTCGAATGTCTTGCGAGGGTTCATCGGTGATGGGTGTACCTCGCCAATAGGAATGTTTTGAACTTCCATAGAGTTTATTTTAATGGTTTGACTTGTAGTTTGTTATACTGTAAAGTTAGTCATTATTTACGAGATATGAAAGAATAAACTCCACCATTTTTACACCATTTTTCGTTGATGATTGAAAGGAAACCGCGCTTGGCTGTCTCTTTCAGCATCGCCATATCCTTTGAGTCAATCTCGCAGGGTGTCAGTCCGTTGATGGTGGTGTAATGGGGCATTCCGAAATAACGGCGTATCTGCTCAATGGCCTCGGCATCTCTTGTGTGCCAACTGACCCATAGCTGATGTTTACCATTCGTTGTATCCATGATTTTTCCTTTCATAGCCTAAGTTGAAAAGCCACCATATTTCGGCAAACTCATCCAACGTGAAATCTTTTGACCGAAAGTTGATGGCATAGAAACGGCACATCCTCTCACGTGCCTTATACCGCTGGAGATACTTGATGTACTCCGGGTCGTTTCTCCGGCGCTCTTCCTCATCTTGCTTAGCAAACCTCGCAAGAATAGTGTTGCGGTCTTTGATGAACTCACGAAGAGCGCAGGTAATAACCATCGGGTCAACTGCCCCATAGAATTTCCCATATTCGCCAGACTTGAAGCGCCGGAAAAAATCCATCAGCTCAGTCAGCTTCAGATATCCGTATTCATTGCAAATTATTTGGGCGAGTTCATCTATTTGCTCAATGGAGAGTTTGGTTTTGCAACCGGCGAATTCAGCAAGATTCCACAACTGAATTGCTGTCCAGGACTTGGCGGTGCCATAGGCGAACGTCTTGCTCACAAGCCCCAACGTAGGTGCTTTGCCAAGATAGGCCCGGCGCTGATCCAGAGTGTAGTCAATCTGCTTAGTTGGATTGAATACGCTGAGTAAGTTGTCGGGGGACTTAAATTGGCACATCAGTTCCCGTGCCGCCGGGGTGATTTGCGTTATTGCCGATGTTGTGGGCGACATAACTTGCAATATCGAATTGCCGTTGTTGCCGTTCATCGGCGGCAGTATCTGGTCGAGTTGTAGGGGGTGTGACATGATGCGATTTTTTGCGTTGTTCTTTTTCCAGGATCCACCGATTGGCGCGGCTGTCCCAGCGTTTTATTTTTCGGCCGGAGGCATCTACCCAGTCAGTTGCATCAAAGTTGTTGAAGAATATCTCTGCCTCGGCTTCCCAATCATCAATTCGGGTGTCTGCACTTTGGGAGAGGAAATAAGCCTTGACTTCTTCAAGCGTTGGGGCCGGTGGTGATTCTTGCAGAGTGCGTGATTTTGTTTTTTTCTTTTTCGGTTCATCTAACCCCAAATCCAACACACCCTCCCCCGGCTTGTCCGGGGATATAGGGGATTTATTCTTAGGTCTTATAGTCTTTATATCTTTATTAATACTAACATTTCTACTAACAGTACTACTAACACTTCTACTAACATCTCTACTAACACTTCTGCTAACATCTCTACTTAACGTAGTAAAGTAGTAAGAGGGTGGCTTGCGTCTGTCTTTTGCCGATTTGTACTCTATCACACCATAAGCAGCCAAACGATCGCGGCACCGTATCAATGTCACATCCGATATATTCAAGCCTAAAGTCAAAACCCTATTGGGACACACAAACGGCTCCGGCCATCCCTGACGGTTCGCTTCCTTCAACAGATAGAAGTACAGCGCCACATCATGCGGGCTGAAGGACACGTTCTCGTGTATCTTCCAAAAAGAATTTATTAGGTCAATATATGTCATCGGTATAGTGGATATTGATTTAATACCTTGTTGATGTATGGTTGCGGATCGGTGCTTAAATAAGTGCAAACCGCTTTGACAAACTCAATGATGCCGTGGCAGACTACATAAACGCTGCCGTGGCTCTCAACGAGAACCTGCCACTCTTGCTGATGTGCCGACTGCTTGCCGGCGCTGCTCCCTTTGTGCTTTGGGACTTTCATCTCTATGCAGAGCGAAGCCTTGCCACCGCAGGGGAACAAGAGTATGAGGTCGGCAACACCTTTGACCTGACCCTCATAAACCATCATTGCGCCAGCCTTGGCTCCTCGCCAACCACCATTAGGAACGGCAAACAAAAGATTGCCGACCTCGGGGAAGGTCTGCCGGAACCAACTGACGCAAATATGCTGAATCTTGCTCTCTGAGTAGCCACGTTCTACTTCAAGTATTTCCTTCTCGGTCATTATCGTTATACTTATTGGTTTTACGGTCACATTCATTCAAGAGCTGCACTATACGCTTGCACTCTGGCCTGCAATCCTCACTGAAACTGGCAATGGAACTCCAATCAGGGCCAAACAGGCCAATCTCATATTTGAGCAGATATACAGTGCCGTGGCGCACAAGCATCTTGAAATTCTTTCTCATATCCGGTCTTTGAAAAGATTCATGCAGATGTTAACCGCATCCTCTTCAATTTGGGTGGTGGTGCCTGTTACTTCATTGGCAATGTTCTTTTTGGTTTGGATGACTTGATACATATAGTTGTCAATGGTCTTATCGCCGAGGAAGTAATAGCAATTCACTGCGTTCTTTTGTCCGTTGCGATGCGCTCGGTCTTCTGCCTGCTCGCAGTCGCTGTAAGTCCAGGGGAACTCAATGAAGCCGACTCGGGAGGATGCCGTGAGGGTCAATCCCGTACCGCCTGACTTGTAGTTGAGGATTATGAGCTTGCAGTCGGGGTCATTCTGGAAGCGGTCAACGGCGTTCTGCTTTTGAGCCACATTGTCAGATCCGGTAACTGTTACAGCGTCGGGGAACTCTTTTTTGAGAGCGTCCACAACCTCCTTCAAGTAGGCGAACATAATCAGCTTTTCACCGCCGTCGATAACATCGTGAATGAAGTCAGAAACGGCTTTGATTTTACCTCTTGCCGAGATTGCTTTCAACTGGCCCAACCTTACCATTACCTCACCTCGCATTGTCCGGGCTATCTTATCATCATCCGCGTTCTTGTACTGACGCATATATTTGATGATGTCCTTCTCCGCCGCGTTGTACTCTTCGCGGTTGGTAATGTCGCAAGTGATGTACTGGCGCATCTTGTCGGGCAACTGAGTGAGGACTTTTTGCTTCTCCCTACGGAAAAAGCCGGTCATCCACAACATATAGTTGAGCCGACGGAGATTTGAAGATTGCTTGGGCCCGTCGCAGAATTGGGTGGTGAAACGCTTGTATCCGCCGAAGTCCTCCAATCGGCCGAGTATCTTGAGCTGCTGAATAAGGTCGGTGTTGTTGTTGACAACAGGAGTGCCGGTCAACGCAAATATCCATTGCTTGCCTCGGCAGATTCCCTCAACAAATTTGCTTTGCTGGGTCTTTGTCGATTTGCATTTGTGGCTCTCGTCTATAATTACTGACTTGAACAACCTAATGCGTTCATCAAATTTTATGGAGGCAAGAGTGAAGCGAGATGACTGCTTAACCTCGGTAACGAAGAATTTGCGCAGGCTCTCATAGTTCACAATGAACACGTTTGAGATTGATTCGCCGGCGCCGTTCTTTAATTCTATGAAGCGGTGCCAGTCGTAGCGGTTGCGGTCATCAAGAATTATTGCATCAAGTCCGGCAAACTTCTTGAACTCTCGCTGCCAATTTATCTTCAACGATGCGGGGCATATTACCAGAGTAGGGAAAGACTCTCCGTAGCGTTGGGCCTCCCGATGAGCCTTGACCACGGCGCAGATGGCCTGAAGCGTCTTGCCAAGTCCGGGCTGATCTCCAAAGATGCAACGCTTATGGTCCAATGCGTATCTCACGCCCTCCAACTGATATTGGTATGGGGTTAGGAGCATATAGTGTTCGCCATCAAACGGCTTCATCGGCGGTATGTCATAAACAACATCGTGCGCCTCGGTAGCTACTTTGACGCACGATGCTATTTTGCTATTGACGGCCCACTGAGCAAATGCGAAGACAAACCACCGGGCATCCTTGCTTGGGTCAAGTGACTGTTTTTTGCCTACTATCCAAACCCTATCTTCTCTATCCCATCTCGGTTCGCCGGGAATATATCGGCCGATTCTCTTGATCTGCTCGATAAGTCGCTGGTCAAACTCGAATGATAGCCGGAAAGCCGAGGGCGTTTCAGTGACATAAACAGGCTTCATCGCTTATGCAACGTGTTCGACCTCCTCGGGCAGTGGAACATCTTCAGTTGGTGTGGCCTCTGCAAATGGGTCTTCGGGGTTGTCGAAGTTGAGTTCATTCTGCTTTACCTGCCATTTGCGCTCGGTGATATACTGCATCACCTCATATATACATACTTGGAGAGCGGTATCAAGATCCTCGCAACGCTCGTATGATTCGGTGTCGGCGGTGAGTGCCGTTGCCGGGGCGCAGAGGTTAAGAACTTTTGAAGTACGGAGTGTGCGCTTGCCGATGAGTGTTACCATTGGGTTAACATCATCATCAGTGACAGAGAACCCCGTCACTTCAAGGTAACGAAGTCGTTCAACGGTATCTGCTTCATCGAGATTGTCCCAGTCGATGAGGTCGGCCTCTTTCTGCTCTGTGAGGTCAGCGAGGAAAGGAATGAGTCCGGCAAATGCCGTTTTGAGGTCGGGGTGGCAGATATTTTTGCCTTTGAGGGTTACATCATTGCCGTCCTGGTCATAGAACGACGCCTCAACTGTGCCACCTTTGGCAAGTTTGGCCTTGCGGATTTTAATGTCTGACATAATGAGTTTGTATTATCGGGTTTGGTACTCGTCAACGAAGTCAGCAAAAAAGCGGTCAGCCGGTAGAGGAAGATTCATACCCCATTCCGTTGCCGCATCTGCCTGAACCTTATTGAGAAAGTTTGTCATTTGGATAGTATTGAGAGAAGAACTGCGTCCGGGCACCCATACGAGATTGTTTCCAATCATCACTTGACGAGATAGAAACTTGGCAACGTAGTAGTCGTGCCAATCCTCTTTCGGTTGCCCGGTCTGCTCTTCCATGCACTTGAACCACATCCACATCAACGAGTTCTGCGATATGGTGCGAGGCTTGGACTTACGGACAATTTTTAATGTATAGACCCCATTAGACAAGCGTGAGCATAGATAGTCAAAGGACTTCTCTATGCTCACGTTGCCATCTTTTTTCACGAGTTCAACTTCCATCTTTTACTGTCGGGGGAATGGGAGATTGTCAGCGGTAGGATAACCTTGGCCGCTTGGCGGTTGCTGATATGGTTGTTGGGGCTGTGCTCCGTAGTGAGGTCCGTAGTTGGGCATCTGCGGCTGCGCCTGTTGTGGTTGAGGGGGCGCAGAGGGCATCGGAGCAGGAGCTGGCATAGGCGCTGCTTGATAAGGTTGTGACTGCGGTTGTTCTTGGAGAGATTCTACTTTCCAGACTGTGCACTCAGTGTAGAAGCGACCGTTGTACTCTCTTGACGATGCGTCAAAGGAGAATTTGAGTTTTTGACCGGGGCGAAGATATGCGCCATAGGTTTCCACGTTCTTATTCATCAGCGTAAGCGCAAGGTCTTTGGGGTACTGATCGCCGTAGGTGATGAGGATTGTTTGAGTGGTGTAGGCGTTGCCTTTGCTGGAGGTGCCTGATTGTGGTTGGTACACCTCTTTAATAGTTCCTATGATTTCCATTAGTCTCGGAGTTTGATTGTGAAGCCACCCTTGCGAGTGGTTTGTTTAAGGTATTGTTTGTAGAGGTCGGGGTGCTCCTTCTTGAAGCGCGTTGTGTCAAAGGTCTCACTTACGCTGTCATTCGCGATGGTTGCTTTGAACATACCGCTATCCCACGACTTGACGGCATTGGACTCCATCGCTTGGCGGAGTCTGGCTTTCATCTCGTCAAGGATTATCTTTGCTTCTTCGGCTTGCCGCGTGGTTTGGTAAATAAACTGCACCAACTCTTGTGGAATGAGCTGCACTTTCGGAGCAGGAACGAGTGCCGTTTCTCCAAGGAGGATTTTTGACACTTCGCTGCCATCGTAGATAAAGCCGTTATCGGTATGTATCCATGGCACGGAGAGGAGCAGCTCAACAAGATTGTCGGGCTTGCGCTCTATAATCCAAAATGCGCCGTCAGAGTGCCGTAGCCAATTACAAGCAAGACCCTCGACTTTGATTTCGGGATTTTGGCGCTCAAAGAGGTAGGCATAGACCGACAACTGCCACGATAGATACTCCTGAAGGGCGGCCTCGCCACCGGGGTAGTAGTTGAGGTTGTTGGTCTTGGTGTCAATCAGCCAAATGCCTTGTGTGTCTACTTTCATCCAAACATTGTCAATGTTGGAGGCGTAGCGCACTTCATCGCTGACTGTGTACTCATTTGCGACGGGCTCAAACCCTTGGCGATGCTTGATGTAGGTTTCAAGCTCATCTTCCACATTCCAGAACTCATCGCCCGGGCCGTTTTGGAAGCGTTCACTTTTGGGGTGTGCTGTAACTTTGATGCCGAGGTTGTCGTATTCTTCAATGGCGTGGTGTACGGCAGTGCCGTATTCGCCAGCGCGAGGGATGGCCACGTTCTTGACAAACTCGCTGGCCTCGGGATATATTCCGAGTTGGAGGACTTGATGAATGAGCGACGTGATGCCGCTCATTCTCTTATCCCCAAGTCGGTAGCCGTGCGGATTCTCGCTGAAAACCACCGGCGATTGGGTAAGTGCTATTTTCATTGTTCGGGGAGTGTGTGGAGTGCGGTTGCTACTGCTTTATAGAACTCGCTTGATTTTGTGCAGAGTGCAGGACAAGTCTTGCTCAACTCGTTCCAGAGGGCTGTTGCCTCGGGCTTGGTTTTGCATTGGTTGAGTCTGGCAAGAGCCTCTTGGAGTTGGGCACCGGTGTAAGCGGCTGCGGCGGTTGAGGTGTTGGATTGACCTTTGAAAGTGGCCTCATTTCCGCAGGCGGCATTGGCATCATCATCAGCGTCGGCAACAATGCCGAGGATGGCGCAGTAGGAATAACGCTTGATGTAGGTGATTGCCGAGCCGAGTGCCTGATAGTCCACACTATTGCCAGGGAGTGAGATTGGCAACTCTGATTTAATCCACTGGCCGCTCTTGTGAGTGAGCAGAGTGATGAGGGTCCAGTTGCAGATTATTTGCGACACCGCAAGGCCATTCTCTTTGAGAGCAGGTGCTGCGGCTTCCGCGCAAGCGGAGAGGTCTGCATATTTGAACTTGTACTTGCCGCCGGTCTTTGTCTTGACCTCGACTTCCTTGTTGAGTTTAGGCTGCTTGATTGAGCCTTGGAGAGCAGAGAGAGCGGCGGCAATGTCTTTGATTTCCGCGCTCATAAAGGTCTGCGCCGTTGGGATTGTAATGTTACTTTCTTCCATAATAGGAGTAAATTTGGTTTGACTTATAGTTGATTAACTACTGTAAAGTTAGTGCAGATGAGCGAGTTACACAAATTTTTGAACCGCCATTTTTATGCCTTAACGTTTACTGACATTTGCGGCTGCTCTATCCAATGCCTCCCGGAACTTGTCAATGTTCTCGGGATAGAGATATATGCAGTTGCGCTGCTTGGTGCGAGTGTTCATTTCGGTAATGGTGATGTAATCTTCACCATTGGCGGACTCTCGCACGTCGAAGTAGTACAGGCGAGATCCTGCACTGACTGTCTCTTGGTGTTTTGCCATTTTGATGATGTGTTATTGATGATGTAGTAACTCCGGCGAGATTCGAACTCGCACCTCCTCGTCAGGCAATGCTTCCGTTACACTATCGGAGCCCGTCAGTCTTTCCTGGCAGTCATTACAAGATTGCGCACTCTTGCAAGCTGTGGAACAGGCAGGATTCAAACCTGCAATAGAGGGATCGCGCGTATTCCCTTGCGGTTGTCAATATTCGCCACTGCTCCAAATGTGCCGGTCTTTCCCGGCTGTCAAGTTTTGAACCACGCTGCCGACCCTCACGGGCTCTCTTAACGCTGCGCTATGGTTTGCATAAATAATGACATCTTCGCGATGCCGTGGCGCCGGGGGCGAGGGTCGAACTCGCTATCACCGCTATTGCCAGTCTCAGACCGACAACTCCCCGGCAATAGGGTTAATCCCACTCCTCATCCCATTCCTTAATCTTCTCGTCCATGTACTTGTTGTACTCGATGACGAAATTGGGGGCGATTCGGTTGCCATACTTATAGAGTAGGCAAGCATAGGCAATGCCTATTAAATTCGGCAATGCCGATGGGCCGTCATTGAAGATGAGTATGCAGGGGATGCAGGCTAAAAAGATGACGATATTAGCCGCAATTTTCTTTGATAGGGTCATAATGATGTGTGGTGTTATGTTTATTTTCGATTGCGTGTGGGGCGTGTGTTCCGGCAATGTTTGAGAACCTGAGCTGCATTGCAGAACCACTTGCCGTTTTGGCTCTTGGTGGTTTTCTCACATTCTATGGAGCCATCTGCGATAAGGGCGAGAAGTTTAGACTCGCCACCTACGATTGTTGCGGCCATCTCCTTACCGAAAGTGAATCTCGACATCGTGGCCATGATATTCTCCAGCAATATCTCTTTGGGGTTGACGCTTGTAATATGTCCGCTCATAAGTTATGAAATTCGGGTTATTACTGATTGCTTATTGGGAATGTCAGCATTTACCGACCAACGGCAACCCTCGGCACGTTCAACGAGCAGGTTGTTTGTTGCGGTGTTCCTGACTGAGTTATGCTTTGTAATAGGGAATCGGAGAATATCCCCGACTGCCATACCTCTAATGAGTGCGGTCATTTCACCGCGCTTCAGTTCGTTGTCTATTATTTTCTCCATATCGTATTGGGGGTTGGTTTGGGAATGGTAGCCGGACTCGAACCGGCGCCCTTCGGGTTATTCACCCGACGCTCTGGCCATCTGAGCTATACCATTCTTTGCTATATGATTATTCTGGCAGGTGCCAAATTAGAATCAAAGTTGTTACTCGGTCCATTTGCCACGAGTGGACACGCCTCATCTCGCTCTCCGTCATTTTCGGCATAAGCACGGAGAGTTAATTCTTACCGCGAGCACGGCCTTCCGTGTCGCTCATCGTTGCATCGGCATCATCCGCTTGGCCTGATCGCTATGCAACGGAATTCCCAGTACGTCAAGGTTCTCTTCTTTGGTAGTTGGGAGTGCAAGAGTCGAACTTGCTTGCAGGCTGTTCATCGGCCGATTTATTCACCTGCACCCGGGTCAGACCGGGCCACACTCACCGCGTGTGATACTCCCTAAAATGTCGGGCCTCTCTTGGCCCTCGGCAATGCTCTCTCCTGAGCGCCGTAATGGTTGGTTGACTTGGCAGAGATTAGTCCTCAACGAGGACGGCGGTCAGCGATTTGAGAGCGGATTTGAGTTGCTGGTTGATTACATATTCTTTGTACCAGCGTTCACTCTCAGATTTTGCTTGATTTTTAGCTTTGGTAAGTTCCTCTTCAAGTTTGGCGATGTAAGTGTCGCGGTCATCGTGTACGTCGCGGTCGCGGTAGGCAGATATGAGTTCGTTCTGCTTGAAGATGAAGAATGATTTATCTTGCTCGGCAATTACGTTGTCAACGTCGGTTGAACCCTCGGGACTTGTTGCGATTGCTTGGAGTTGCTCGCCGATTTGGTCGAGGAGAGTTGAGATGCGTGATTGTGCAGTCTCATACTCGGTTGAGGTGGTGTATCCCATTGTTTGCGGTGATTGTGGGGAGGTTGCCCTCCCTGGGTTAGTATTATTCGTTGATTATTTCCTTGATTAGTTCGAGGTCGAGTTGCCAGAGATTTTTGCCATTGTCAATTTTCCAGGTGATGTACTCTTTGGCGCCCATCATCTGAATGGCTTTTTTGCGGAGTGCCGTTGACGAGGTTTCTTCGGCCTGCTTGGCAATGAAGATTGCGAGCCTGCGGAGCGTCTGCTTGAACTCCACGATTTGAGCCTCGGCGGATTCTACGTGTTCGGTAAGAGATGCGATTGTGGGATTGATGCCAGAGGTCTTGATGTCTTTGCAGAACTGGTCTTTGTCGATGCTATCGCCTGCGGCCATGTAAACGCGGTTGATGAACGAGAACTCGTCCTCGGTTACATCTGCGTTTGTGCGGTTGTTGTACTCTTCGCGTGTCATTAATTTATGCTAATTCGTTAATGTTAAATTTTGTAGGCTCACCAAAAAGAGTTATATTTGCCCTTAGTTTTGAACCACACTGCAAAGTTAATCCAAATGGATTTATTTACCAAATGCAATTAATCCGTTTGGATTATATTTAACAATTTTTAAGTTTTAGAACCGTGATTGAACGTTTACGCGCTATAATTTCATTCTATGGACTGTCCGATAGGGCATTTGCCATTAAGTGCGGCCTCAAACAGCCGACTCTCGACAAACAACTAAAAGGCCTCCGCGCTATCAGCATGGAGACCATCGTTGCTATACTTAATACATTTGGAGATATTTCTGCCGAATGGCTGATGAGAGGCGTAGGTGAGATGATGATAAAACCAGCCCCTCCGACTGACCTTGATCGTATCTCTACATTAGTGGATACGATTGCTACGCTTCAGGAGACTATCAACGAAAAGAACAAAACAATAAACATTCTCTCAGATCAGAATCAACAACTCAAAAACCAACTCAATAAATGAAAACAATCCAGTTGTTCTTGTTGGGCACACTCTGTATGCTCGCTACGTCTTGCGGGTCGAACGAACCTGATGCTCCATATAGCGGGCCTTGGGAAATCCATTACTGCGAGTCGTGGGTTGGCGGCTTCCATAACAACAGCCCGGAATTTGAAGTATGGTTTCTAAACCATACCGATTGTTTTGTAGAGTTCCACTTCCAAAATGGGAATACACAAGGCTACCTCACAGACTATATAGAACTAAATGACTACAAAAATGACTGCGGTATAATTTATTGGCGCGAAATCATTACACAGGCGACAGAAGATGAGATTAAATCGAAGGTCGCAGAGTTTGAATCTTTCACGATTACTTACGAGAAAGACAACAATAAGGCCGACTTATTTCAAGCCGAGTATCAACGATACGACGGCAAGTGAGTGATAACCCAAAGTCAAACCAACTAACCCCGTTAAGACATGAAGATGACCGAAACCTAAAAAACTTTCCGAATTCTTGTCGGAAGATTTTCAGTAACCGCTTGAAATACGTTATCTTCAATGGATTACTTGTCTATCCCGCAAATTTTTAGTATATTTGTCCTTAATTCATTCTTAAATTCATCACTTACCATGAAAAAAGCGTTGTACACGTTAAGCATATCCTTAGGCGTGGCAGTAAGCATGGCGCTTCCGGCCACAGAAACGACAGCCGCCACCATACCTCTTGACATCACTTCCTGCAAAGGCGAAAACTTCAACGGCGGATGGAGTTTCCGCCTCGGCGACATCAACGGCGCCGAAATGTCCGGGTTCAACGACTCCGGATGGCGGCGCCTCACATTGCCCCACGACTGGGCCATCGAAGGTGACTTCAGCGAAGACAATCCCTCTGGTGCCGGAGGCGGAGCATTGCCCGGAGGCACGGGCTGGTACCGCAAGAGTTTCAATGTCACGGCTGACGACCTGGGGAAACGCACCTTCATTGACTTCGACGGTGTCTACATGAACTCATCGGTATATATCAACGGCCGTTATGCCGGGGGACGCCCCTACGGCTATGCATCATTCAGCATCGATGCTACCAAATTTCTGAATGAGGGAGACAACATTGTCGCCGTGAAGGTCGACAACGCCGAGCAGCCCAATTCACGTTGGTACTCCGGCTGCGGAATATACCGCAACGTATGGCTGCGACACGAAAACGAAGTATGCATACCCAAAGACGGCACATATATCACCACCGACGGCGACAACATCGACATACGCGCCACGATAGAAAACACGACGGATGCGCCACGCACCGTGCGTATGGTGACTACCGTCAGCGACAGCAAAGGCAAAAAACTTGCATCTAAAAAGACGTCGGTCACCGTCGGCTGCGGCAGCGACACCGTCATAGCCGCCACTCTCCGGGTGAAGTCGCCGCAACTGTGGAGCCCGAAATCACCGACGCTCTATACCGTCACAACCGAACTCTTCGACAGCAAAGGCAGGCAACTCGATACCGACGTCACCCGCACCGGTTTCCGCACATTCCGTTTTGACGCCGACAAAGGTTTCTTCCTCAACGGCAATCACATGAAGCTCAACGGCGTGTGCCTCCACCACGACGCCGGCGCACTCGGCGCCGTAGTCAACCGCGCGGCTATCCGCCGTCAGCTCACCATGCTCAAGGATATGGGATGCAACGCCATACGCTGCACCCACAATCCTCCTGCCCCCGAACTTCTCGACCTATGCGACGAAATGGGATTCCTTGTGATGGACGAAGCCTTCGACATGTGGCGCAAACGGAAAACCACCTACGACTACGCCCGTTATTTCAACGAGTGGCACGAACGCGACCTCGACGATTTCATACGCCGCGACCGCAACCACCCTTCCATAATTGTATGGAGTATCGGCAACGAAGTGCTTGAACAATGGAACGATGCCGGTGCCGACACCCTTTCACTTGCCGAAGCCAACCTGATACTCAACTTCGGGCACTCCCCCGAGCAGCTCGCGGCCGACGACGGCACAATGTCGGTCAACTCCCTGCTCACCAAAAAACTTGCCGACCGGGTGCGCGCCCTCGACCCGCAGCGACCCGTGACCGCCGGATGCAACGAGGCCGACCCCGGCAACCACCTTTTCCGTTCGGGCGCACTCGACATCATCGGCTTCAACTACCACGACAGCTGGTTTGCAGGCGTCCCGCAGAACTTCCCCGGCAAACCGTTTGTCATCACCGAAAGCGTATCGGGACTGATGACCCGAGGTTTCTACATGATGCCGTCCGACCGGTTCTATATCTGGCCCGACAGCTGGGATCGTCCGTTCTACCACGACTCAATGTCATGCTCCTCCTACGACAACTGCTACGTGCCCTGGGGCAACTATCACGAAGGGACGATGAAACATGTGCGCGACAACGACTTCATTTCAGGCCAGTTCGTATGGACGGGATTCGACTATCTCGGCGAACCCACCCCTTACCAGTGGCCGGCGCGCAGCAGCTATTTCGGCATAATCGACCTCGCCGGATTCCCCAAGGACATCTATTACCTCTACCAAAGCGAGTGGCAGAACGACACCGACGTGCTCCACATCTTCCCCCACTGGAACTGGACCGAGGGTGAGGAGGTCGACATCTGGGCATACTACAACAATGCCGATGAGGTTGAACTGTTTCTCAACGGCGAGTCGCTCGGCACCGCGTCAAAGACTCCCGACCGCCTCCACGCCATGTGGCGTATACCGTTTGCTCCCGGCACACTTACAGCCGTAAGCCGGCGCGACGGAGCCGAAGTGGCCCGCGACACTGTCACGACGGCGGGGACTCCGCACAGCCTGCGTCTGACACCCGACCGCACCGTCATCGGCGCCGACGGCACAGACCTATGCTATCTCACGGTCGAGGTTGTCGATGCCGACGGCAATCTGTGTCCCCTCGCCGACAACGAAATCACATTCAGTGTCGACGGCACGGCATTCAACGCCGGAGTCGACAACGGCTGCCAGTTCTCCCACGAGCGGTTCAAGTCAGACAAGCGCAAGGCTTTCTACGGCAAAGCGTTGCTCATCGCGCAGAACGACGGCCGCGCCGGCCGGTTCACCGTCACCGCCACTTCGCCGGGACTCAACCCCGCGTCGCTGTCCCTCGCATCCGAATAAACATCCGCTGATTAAACTTTTTGACACCGGGATTGTCATAATGTTATGAGAAAATTTCTATTGATACTGTTTTTTGTCGCAGGCATAGCCTTTGGCGCACATGCCGACATGACAGGCGGAGAGTCGGTCAACTACCGCGTGATGTATAAATGGGGGCTTGTCAACAAGCAGGCCGGACGTGTCAACCTGTCGACCCGCCGTGCCGGTTCAGGCGCTATTGATGCGCGGCTCGTGGCACGCTCCGAGAAATGGGCCGATGCTTTCTACAGCGTCCGCGACACCCTCCTCGGCCGCATGAACATCGCGACCATGGAACCATCATACTACGAGAAAATCACCCACGAAGGGGGCGAATACAAGCGCGACCTCATCAACTACACCCGCAAAGGCAACCACGTGTCAGCCACCTGCAAGCGCTGGAAACAGAAATCAAAGAAAAAACCGCTCACCGAGTCGGAAATAAAACTCGAAGCCGAAGGCCTCACCCTCGACATGCTCAGTTCGTTCTACTACATGCGCTCGCTCGACTACGCCGCGATGAAGCCGGGCGACAAGAAAGGACTGACAGTATTCTCGGGCAAACGCAAGGAACGCCTCACCATCACCTATCACGGCCGCGAGAATGTCAAAATCGACAAGGAGGAATACCCCGCCTATAAAATCTCATTCAGTTTCACCGGCGAAGGAGGCAAAAAGACATCCGACGACATGGAAGCCTGGATTTCAACCGCACCCGACAGGATTCCCCTCAAACTCGAAGGCAAACTTCCCGTAGGCAAAGTGCAGTGCTTCTACATGAAATAATCCCCCGTCCCCGCCCTGCATGACCGGGCACTGTTAATATCTTTTGACGAAATTATTTGTTGATGGTAATGAAAAGTTTTATCTTTGGTAAAATTTTTCATTACCGTTCACACACATACACCGCCGACCATGAATCGCAAAGGCAAACTCTACTTCAGATATGGCACAATGGGATCAGCCAAAACGGCACTGCTCCTTACCACAGCATACAACTTCGAGGAACGCAACATGCGCTACCTTTGCATGAAGCCCGTAATCGACACCCGCGACAAGGATAACGTAATCAAATCGCGTATCGGCATACAGCGCAAATGCGAATGGATATACCACGACACCGACCTCTACGCTTTCGCTCACGACATGTTTGAGAAAACGATGTCGGTGATTGACTGGTTCCTCATCGACGAAGCGCAGTTCCTTACCGCCGAGCAGGTTGACCAGCTCTCGCGCGTGGTCGACGATTTCGGATCCAATGTCATATGCTACGGACTCCGCACCGACTTCCAGTCGCATCTTTTCGAAGGCTCGCGCCGCCTCTTCGAGATTGCCGACACAATCGATGAAATAAAATCGACCTGCACCTGCGGCCACAAAACCATCATCAACGCCCGCATCGACGCCAACGGCGACTTCGTAGAGGAAGGAAACCAGGTGGAAATCGGCGGCGACGACCGCTACATAGCCGTATGCCGTAAATGCTGGCGCAACAAACGCATAGAGCAATCCTCACGCGACACCCTCCCATTCATTTAATTCATAATTCATAATTCATAATCTCCCCTCCCGCGCAAGAGAGGGTTGCGAACCTCAAAATATACGAACGCAATTGTAGGGATGGTGTTGCAGAACTCATGTTTACAATTTAATGATGTAGGGCTGCTCCCCGGAGCAGCCGATAGCAAAGGTTGATTATCAGCTGCTTTGCGGCTGCACCGGGGTGCAGCCCTACAAAAAGGCGTGTCATATTTTCGATATATTATAAGTCCTGCAACACCCTAATTATGAATTATGCATTATGAATTATGAATTGCCTCAGTCTTCTTCGAGTTCAATCGAGTCAAGGTCCGCATCGTCGAGCATTTCGTCGATGTCGTCCGCATCGTCCGGCTCCGGAGTATCTTCAAGCTCCGCAACTTTCCCTTTTGTCTTCTTCGCCTTCGGTTTGCCGCTTTTCTCCGCCTCGGCCAACGCCTCCATGATGCGCGCCTCAAGTTCGGCGGCGAGTTCGGGATTATCGTCGATTGCACGCTTGGCCGCATCGCGACCCTGCGCGAGATTGCGCCCTTCGTAGCGGAACCACGAACCCGATTTCTGTATGATGTTGTATTCCACGCCTAAGTCAAGTATCTCGTATGACTGCGATATACCCTCGCCGAACATTATGTCGAACTCGCAGCGTCGGAACGGAGGAGCCACCTTGTTCTTCACCACCTTCACTTTCACATGCCGGCCCAGCACATTGTCGCCGTCCTTCACCGACGTACCCGGACGTATGTCCACCCTCACCGACGAATAGAATTTCAGCGCGTTGCCTCCGGTCGTCGTCTCCGCCGGACCGAACATCGACCCGATATTCGCACGCAGCTGGTTGATGAATATGCACGTACTGTTGGTGCGCGCGATGGCACCCGTCAGCTTACGCATGGCCTGCGACATCAACCGTGCCTGCAGCCCCATGTTGCGGTCGCCCATCTCCCCCTCAAGCTCATTCTTTGGAGTAAGCGCAGCCACCGAGTCGACCACAATCAGGTCGACCGCCGCCGAACGTATCAGCTGCTCCACAATCTCCAGCGCCTGCTCCCCGTTGTCGGGCTGCGACATAAGCAGTTCGCTGACGTCAACGCCTAATTTCTCGGCATAAAAACGGTCGAAAGCGTGCTCGGCATCGATGATGGCCGCGATGCCCCCCTGCTTCTGTACCTGCGCGATTGCGTGTATGGCAAGCGTCGTTTTGCCTGATGATTCCGGACCGAATATCTCGATTATCCTCCCTTTCGGGAAACCGCCCACACCAAGCGCAAAGTTCAGTCCTATCGACCCGGTAGGAATCACCTCGACCGGCTCCGCCACCGTATCGCCCATACGCATTATCGCACCCCGGCCGAACGCTTTTTCTATCTGACCCATAGCGGCTTTGAGCGCATTGAGTTTAGCATCCTTGCCGTTGGCGGCATCCTTTATCGCCGCGGCCATTTTCTTTGTCTTTTCTGCTGCCATAACTTTTTATCTTTTAGAGAGAATTGTATTTCTTAAGGAATAATTGTAATCTTCATCGCAAAGATACGCCCCGACATGAGCATAATTCATTCCCACCATGCACAATAAATGTTAACAATTCCGTTCCGACCGCCCATACGCCCGCAATCTTGCTATCTTTGTAAATAGTAGGAGGGCGTTGCAGAATAATATATTGGAAATATGATACGCCATCTTGTAGGACTGCACCCCGGTGCAGCCGCCGGACAGCAGATAATCAACTTCGTCACCGGCTGCTCCGGGGAGCAGCCCTACTTCATGCAGCCGTCAACATCACTCCTGCAACTCCCTCAAAATAACCCGACCAAAACAAAACGCCCGGTTAAGTCATGATACGCATAAAAGAAGGATTTCGCGGACAACGCTCCATTGTCATCCCCAAGATGATTACCGACATGCTCGAGCGCGACCCGCTCGGCGCCGCGCTGCATATCACCGACATAGGCTACTACCCCTCGGCACGCCACCATTTCCGCGAACGCCCCGAGGCACCCGGCCAATTCGTGCTGATATACTGCGTGGAGGGACGCGGCTGGTACCGTCTCGGCGACACGCGCCATGAGATAACCGACGGCCAGTTTTTCATTCTCCCGCCCGACCGTCCGCATGCCTACGGCTCCGACGACACATGCCCCTGGACCATCTATTGGGTACATTTCAACGGCACTCTCGCCGCGCAATACGCCGAGGGAATGCACGTGCCGCACCGGATAACTCCCTCCGGCAATTCCCGCATATCCGACCGCATCGCCCTGTTCGAGGAGATTTTCTTCACACTCAAAGCGGGCTACAGCGTCGAAAACCTCCACTACGCCCTTTCGCTCTTCCATCACTACCTCGGCTCGCTGCGCTACATACGCCAGTTCCGTCTCGCCGGAGCCTCGACAGCCGAAACAGCCCATTCCGATACCGACGACGCCTGCCGATCGGCCATAAAATACATGAAAGAGAACCTCGAGCGACACATCACACTGGCGCAGCTCGCCCGCTTCACCGGCTACACTCCCAACCATTTCTCCGCCATATTCAAGCGCGCCGTCGGTCATGCTCCCATCTCCTACTTCAATCTCATCAAAATGCAGGCCGCATGTCAGATGCTCGACTCCACCGACATGAACATCAACCAGATAGCAGCCAAGCTCGGGTTTGAGGACTCCTACTATTTCTCGCGTCTGTTCACAAAAATCATGGGGATGCCCCCGACAGCTTACCGTACCGCCGACCGCGGCTGACAGCTACACCCGAGCGGAACGCGCTACTCTATCCTCCCCACAATGCGCAGCGTCACAGGCCGTCCGGGCGCCGACGTATCCATTACCCTGATTTTCTTGACAAACGGCCCCGCAGGCTGCCCCGACGCATCAAACGCCACCGACACCTCAGCCGTATCGCCCGGCTCGACAGGCTCATGCGGATATTGCGGCACGGTACATGCGCACGATGACGCCGCGCCGTATATGCTCACCGCGCTGTCCGACACATTGACCGCACTGAAGCGGCATTCATGCATATACGACCGCGCGCTCACGCTCCCCACGTCCATCACCGTATCGGCATACTGCAGCGCCCTGCCACGCGCCCCGTCGGCCGCCCCGCATGCGATAATGCAGAGCGCCGAGACCGCGACAGTATGTATCCGGCGCCATCTCATCGTCCCGCCATCACCTTTCTGACCGTACGCGAGCCGTCGCCGAGCACTGCCTCAACGACATATACCCCGCTCCCGTCTACCTGCAACTGTGCGGACGCCGTCATAGGAGCAGTAGACGCCACACGCCGCCCGGCCACATCGGTCACAGTCAGCGATTCAATGACATCGCCGGCCTCGACCACAATAATCCTGCCGCATACATTCACACTGACACGTGCGCCCTCGTCGGCCGCAACATTGCCGACACCCGACAGCTGATACGCCTCCAGGCGCACGCTCTCCACATTCTCGCTCGGAGTGACGGTATATTCGGGCGACTGCACCTCATACGTATTCCTGCGCCCCGTCTTGGCCGTGACCGTCACTTTCCACCCCGTTTCGGGATTGTCGCTCCTGACAGTCATACCGCGCCCGGTAGGCCACTTCCCCTCGAACGTATCACCCTTGACTTCGATACCGTTGATACTGATTACGGACTGTGCCCCGTCTACACTCACCGCCACCGGCGAGCCGAGTCCGAAATAGCTGCAAATGATACCGGGCATCGCCTCCGTACGCTGAGCGCACCACTGCTTCAGATTGTCCACGCGGTGCACCCACCCCTCATAACTTACCGGATTGCCGTAGCACAAAAGGTGTGCGCGATACTCGGGAGCAAGCTCGTCACGCTGCTCGTCAATAAGCGCCGCCGTGCAGCCCGGACGCAGGAAATCGCCGAGATACACGAAGAAACGGTCGATGAACGGCTCGCGGAACTCCTCCATCGCCGTCATTACCTTGAACAGTTTCACCGCATGATGCGCGTTGCCCTCGCCGATATTGCCGTAGGCATAGTCGCCGGTGTGCAGCACGAAATCAAAATAGTTGAAATCAGCCGGATTTGACGCTAAGAAATCGAGGTCTTTCATAATCCAGCGCCATTTGCCGCCTTCGGCTGTCGGGCGCCACATCACGATATTGTTGCCCGGGAAGTCGGTGTTCGTGGCCCATACGTTGGCGATATACAGGTTGGCGAAATTCTCCACATCGATGGCCTTCTCCATCTGCTCATAGCTCGGATTGCCCTCATACAGGCGCTTCAGCTCCTCGAAACTGTCGGTAGTACCCGCTTTCAGCTCCTCCCAGTTCTCAAGCATGTCGATATCCTCCAGCCCGTCGTAACAATCCTCGACATAATCCTCGTTTGAGCGCTGGCGCAACGCGTATATACCGCGGTATTTGCCGTTGATATAGCATATCACGGGCCGGTAGGCCTGCCAGTCGAGATTGTCGCAGTTGCGGCCGAACAGCGTCTGCACGAACGAGTCATTGATACGCGCCTCGCCGAAACAGTTGCCGCCATTGCGCAGCACGAATGATTTCGACTTCTTCACGTCGGGCTTGTCGCTCCAGAACGGATAGCTGTATTTCTTCGTGCCGAAACGCTTATTGGAATACACTGCAAACGATTTCTGCGGCTGGTTTCTCGACCACCCGCCATGTATCCTGAATTCCCCGAGCTGGTTTATGGGACTCTCCTTCCCCGACTCGTAGAAATACTCCACGTTGACCGGACGCCGCCAGTCCTCGTTGAAGTTCGTCCATATCCCCGTATCGGGGTCGTCGACATAGTCCTGGTTTGTGTTCAGCGATATGATCGGAATATCCACCTCGCGCGAGTGATAGATATAGGAATGCGTCGTGGCGCGGGGCGATATTGCCTCCGCCGATATAAGTTTGGCACGGAGCACCATCGACTGCGACGTGCGCGCGGTGTACTCCCTGTCATAACCCGGAGAGTCAGGTGTCGGCTCGGAGCCGTCGGTCGTCACATACAGCCGCGTGTCGGCCGGCAGGTCGACACCCTCGGGAATGCTTATCGTCACCTCCTCGATTTTCTTCACATTGTAACGCGCATTGCCCTTGACCGAGAACACCGGTTCGGGCAGCACCGTCGCCGTGACGCCCCCGCCGTTGGCGGCGCGAGGCGTTGGTGTCAGCTCATACCCCCATTCGTCGCCGGCATCCTCCGTGCGGCCGTAACCCACATTGGGCGCCGGCATCTTGGGGTATGACACACAGTCGACAACCTCCCCCTGCGGATTGAACAGATACAGTTTTCCCTTGCCCGAATCAAGGCGGAAATCGGTATGATGTCCCGTCCCTACCTTGTCGCAGTAAATCACGGTGTAACCGTTGCGCCCCACGCCAACCGAACGGTTGAGCACAAATGCCTTTTCAAAGTCCTCGCTGTCGCCCACACGGTAGTTGGTAAGGCGCACAGCGTTGTCGCTGTCATTATATATCTCGAACCATGAATCCGGGAAATCGCCGCCGGCATACAGGCAGTCAATATTCGACTGCATCAGTTCGTTAATCCACAATTTGGCGTCGGCCTGTATCCCGACAAACATCAGCGCCACCGCGCCGACAGCATATCTCTTTTTCATGGTTATATATTTGTTACAGCCGGTAGGGACGCAGTGGGGCGGGGGCGTCTCGCCCCCGCGGTATTAATCTCGGAAAATTACACCGAGGGCGAGACGCTTTCGCCCCACTTTATCATCCCCATTGACGGGTATTATATTTACTTCAATTCCACTTCGCCGTGGAGACGGATATCGTCGGACGATGCGCCCACGTATATCTCGTAACGACCCTGCGGGGTCACGAAGCCGCCGGTATTATCGTCCCAGTAACGCAGCTCGGCATACGGGATATTCACCTTCACGGTCTCCGACTTGCCGCGTGGCACGCTGATGCGCTCGAATCCGCGCAACTGCTTGATAGGCATATATGTGCCCGTATCGGGATATTTCACATACACCTGCGCCACCTCGTCGCCGTCGCGCTTGCCGGTGTTGCGCACCTTGAAGCTGACGTCAACACCATCGGCTGTTGTGTCCACCTTGAGGTCACTGTATTTGAACTTGGTATAGCTCAGTCCGTAGCCGAATTCATACAACGGCTTGCCTGTGAAATACTGGTAGGTGCGGCCCGGGCCGTTGACGAGCGAATAGTCGTCGAATTCGGGAAGATCGTCCATCGAGCGGTAGAACGTAAGAGGCAGACGTCCGCCGGGATTATATTTGCCGAACAAAGCCTCGGCCACCGCGTTGCCACCCTGTTCGCCGGGATACCATGCATAAAGTATGGCGGGAATATTCTCGTCCATCCAGTTGATGGCAACGGAACTGCCGGCTACCATGACAACCACCGTGTTGGGATTTATTTTGTAGATTTCCTTGATAAACTCCTGCTGGTCGGCGGGGAGTTCAAGAGTATAACGGTCCTGACCCTCTCGCTCTATCGACTTGTCTATGCCCATCACGGCAACAGTGAGATCGGCCTCGGCAGCGGCTTTGCCTGCATCTCCATACAGTTCGATGCGGTCGGTGCTGTCGAGTATGGGAGCACGCCAGAACAGACGTGCGAAGCAGTCGCCACCGCCGTCATAATACTCAACCTTAAGGTCATAGCTTTTGCCGGCTTCGAGATTGACGGTGACATCGTCGGCCGTCGCGGGGCGGCTCACCCATGAGTCAATGAGTTTCTTCCCGTCAACCCACACGCGGCAGCCGTCATCCGATTTCATCGAAAGCACATAGTCGCCGCTTACTGTCGGGCGCAGTTTGCCGGTCCATCTTACCGACATAGGCTGTGACCACGCGGGATCCGGCGGCTGGCAGGAAGGGTCATAATATATTTCCTCATCGGTACGCACTACCGCAGGCGTTCCTTCGAGATTATCGTTGGCATAATATTCAGCTTTCAGTCCGCCCGGGAAGAAATCTTTTGAAATCGGCTCATAACCGGTGGCAAGCGACACCCACGGTGCGTGGATGATTTCCACCTCGTCGCCGACAAGATTTCGGATACCCTGAAGCACCGATACCGGCTCATTGACAGGTGTGCCGCTGTAGTCGCCAAACTCGCATCTGTCGGCATTGAGCCCCACCACTGCTATTTTTTTCAGCTTTCGGGCGTTGAGCGGAAGCATATTCTTCTCGTTCTTCAGCAGCACAAGGCTCTGCCGTGCGACCTCAAGTGCAAGGTCCTGATGCTCCTTGCAGCCTACCTTGTCGGGCGAGATGCTGTTGTAGGGATTGAGTTCAGGGTCGTCAAAGAGGCCGAGCAGCATGCGCCCGCGCAGTATATGATAGGCCACGGAATCAATCTCGGCATCGGTCACGCGGTAGTCCTTGTAGGCCTTGATAAGCGGTTCGGAATACACGTTGTCGGCGCACTCTATGTCATTGCCGGCTTTCATCATAAGCACGGCGGCGGTCTCGTAATCGCGCACGAACTTGTGCTGCGTCACCATCCATTGCGGCGCGCTGCAGTCGGTCACCACATAGCCCTGAAAGCCCCAGTCGCCGCGGAGCACTTTCTGTATCAGGTAATGGTTGACCGTGCAGGGCACGCCGTTGACGGCGTTGTAGGCGGTCATGATTGACTGTGCCTTACCCTCCTTTATGCACCGCTCGAACGACGGCAGATAGTATTCGCGCAAATCGCGCTCCGAAATCACGGCGTTGCACGACGCGCGGTTGTGCTCCTCGTTGTTGGCCGCGAAGTGCTTGGGTGTGGCCACCGCCTTGAGGTAGCGCGGATGGTCGCCCTGCAGTCCTTTGACAAACTCTGTGCCGATACGGCCTGTCAGATACGGGTCCTCGCCGTAGGTCTCGGGGGTGCGTCCCCAGCGCGGGTCGCGCGCCATATTGACGGTCGGCGACCAGAATGTCAACAGGTCGCTCGATCCGTCGTGCTGTAGCTTGCCGAGACCGAGCGCGTTCCACTTGCCGCGGGCTTCGTCGGAAATAGCCGTCGACATTCTTTTTATCAGGGCGGGATTCCATGTGGCCGCCATGCCTATTGCCTGCGGGAACACAGTGAATTTACCGGGACGCACGATACCATGCAACGCCTCGTTGCCGTGATAAAACTTGTCGATGCCAAGGCGCGGTATGCCCGGCGAGTTATGCGTCATAAGCGACACCTTCTCCTCGAGCGTAAGTCTCGAGAGCAGGTCGTTGACACGTTCGTGGATCGGGGCGGAGGGGTCTTTGTAGACCTCCGGCGCCTGAGCCTGCGCAAGGCCGTTAGCCGCCAGACTCAATAGCCCGGCTAATATCAGTTTCTGTATTTTCATCGGATTTATTTGATTATCAGTAATATAATGTATTGAACGACTTTGGTTGCAAGGTGACTGTCAGATACTTGTCTCCATTCCTAAGAGTCATTTCCTTGGGCGTGTCCCTGCGGTTCACGGCCACTATCACCTCCTTACCGTCAGGATTGGCAAAGGCGAGCGTATCGTCATCGGCACCCTCAAGCTCCACACGGCTCGCGCCGGGCTCTACATATCTCGCCAGATGCTTCATCAGATAATACTCGGGGTGATACGTCACCTCAAGAGTCCTTGGATTGACTGAAATCAGCGCATTCTGCTTCCAGCCCCACGGACTGACGCCCGTATCGTCAAGCACCATGTTCCAGTACGTGAAGTTGCGCGCGCCGTTGCGCAGATAATGGCTTATCTGCCACCACGTATGCTCGGCGGCGCCCCAGTCGTTGCTGCCGTTGCCGCACTCGGCCTCGGTATGCATCATCTTCAGGTGAGGGTACTCTTTGCTGATATAAGGGATTGCACCCTTGCCGTCCCACTGGAAACCTGCCCCCTTGAAATAACGTGCCGCTTCGGGGTCGTCAAGCGCTGTACGGGTATAGGCCGGATTGTCACGGTTAATCGTGCCGAATATGATTTCGGTGTCTATGCTGTCCTTCTCGAACTGAGGTCCGAGGAAACGACCCACAAAGTAAGCCAAATCCTCCGGTCGCCACGGACAGCTCGGGAATATATGGTTGGAACACGGCTCGTTCTGTATGCATATATTTTCGATATGCACTCCCTCCTTCTCGTAAGCCTTGCAGAATTTCGCGAAATAGAGCGCGTAGGCTTTCAGATAGCCTTCCTGCATCTTGAAGCCCGTGGTAGGCAGTTCGAGGTGGCGTTCGCGCTGCAGTCCGTTATGGTTGACTGCGCCATTGTCATACCCGCTGGCATAGCTGTTGTTGGTCTTCATCCACCCGGGCGGACTCCACGGCGAAGCCCACATCTTAAGCCCGGGATTGATTTTCTGCGCCTCCTTGATATAGCGCAACAGTATATGGCGGTCGCGCGCAATCGAGAAATTCACCATGTCGAAGTCGTCGATGACATCGTTTAGCGAATAGAAATTCATCCCGTAGTCACTCGCGCCTATAGGCATGCGGCAGTAATTGAAGCGTGCGCCCTCCTCGCCGAACAGGTCCTCCATTATCGCATGACGCTGTTCCGGCTCAAGGTAGCATAGCATGTCCCAGCCTATTTCGTTGAACGTGCCGCCGATACCGTCGAGTGTCTGCGCCTTCTCGTCGGTCACCGTCACCACGGGAACGCCGGCTGCCGGAGCCTTTTCGCTCCATTTCACATTCTTTACCTGCTGCCACGGGGCACTCTCGGTAGTGGTGAACATCTCCACCTTCTGCGCGCCTGCAATTCCGCAGACCATCAGTGCCGCTGCCGCTGCATAAATTTTATTCATGTTTCCGACTCCGTTAAGTTTGTTCGTAATTAGTTGACTAAAAGCGTATTGAACGATTTTGGCTGTAACGACAGGTTCATCACGCCGTCGCAACCGAGCGATACCGACATGTTGCGCACCGTCTCGTCGGGATTGAACACCACAATGACACGCGAACCGTCCTCATTCTCAAATGCAGAAAGGTTATAATTGTTTCCAAGCGTGATAAGTCGTTTCGCTCCCGGCTGCACATAGCGGCTGAAATGCTTCATAAGCCAGTACTCGGGTGTGAATGTGGCCTTTTTCGATTTGGTGTCGACCACGACCATGGCGTTCTGTTTCCAGCCCCACGAACTGCGGCAGTCATCGCCGAGCACCATGTTGAAATACATGTACATGCCGGCACCGTCCTCGATATATTTTTTCATCAGCCAGTAGGTGTGTTCGGCCGCGCCCCAGTCGTTGCTGCCGTCACCGCATTCGTTTTCAGTCTGTATGATAGGCAGATGGGGATATGTCTCCGATATTTTCTTCACTATATCCTTTCCTTCCCACTGCACGCCTACACCTTTGATATATCGGCTCATCGCCTCGTCCGACAGCATCGTCTCCACGTGGTCGAAGCGGTCGGTATTGAGCGTGCCGAGCCACAATTCCACGTCAGGGTGCGTCGCCTCGAACTCAGGACCGAGGTAGCTCCCTACAAACTTTGTCATCCCCGCCGGAGTCCATGAGCAGTTGGGCCAGATATTGAACGTATACGGCTCGTTCTGGAACTGGAGCATGAATATGTCTATCCCCTCCTTCTTGTATTCGGTGACGTAGCGCGACAGATATTTGCTGTAAGTCGTCAGATATTCCGGCTCGAGTATCATCTGGTCGTTGCCGGTCGGCACCTCCTTCGACGGGTCGAGGCCGTTTATCGCGTCGGCACGGTTGGAGTAGTGGCCGTTGGTCTTCATCCACTGCGGGGCGCTCCAGGGCGATGCCCAGATGCGCAGCGACGGATTTATGGCAAGCGCCTCCTTGATATAAGGTATCAGGTACTTTTTATCATGTTTTATTGAGAACTTACGCAACTCGAAGTCGCCCGGTGTCTCGTCGTAGCTGTACCATTCGGTGGCAAAGTCGTTGGCGCCGACAGGAGTGCGGCACACGCTGAAATTCAGCCCGTCCTCACTGTCAAACAACATTTCCATCACCCGTTGGCGCTCCTCTTTTCCGAGACTTTTCAATGCCTTGCCCCCCAATTCATTGAAACAGCCTCCGAACCCCAGCATGGTCTGTGCGCCGTAGCGTGTCACCATCACGTCATGACTGACCGTATTGTCGTATTCCGCCAGTTCGATGCTGCCGCAGTCGACCCACTGCCCGGCGGGAGTGGAACTTATCAGCCGCACATCGGCCGCCTCCGCCGCAAAGGCGGCTGTCACTAACGTCATCGCAGCAGTTATTTTTTTCATTGCAATCATAGTGTTGTCTTTTTCCCTTAAAAAATAGAAGTATTATTACCGGTCTTTTCCACATCCCCAGTCGGTATGGCGTCCGGTCATTTTCAATTTTATTTTTGCACCGTTTCTGATTTCATCGTGCGAGAACCACGGTTCGCTGAGTTCACGCCCGTCAATCGTGGCCGCGCCGATATACTTGCAGTCGTCCGAACTGCCCGGAGCCTCGATGACAAGCTCCTTGCCGTTTTCCATGCGCAGTTTCACTTTCGTGAAAAACGGGGTGCCTACAGTGTATACTCCCGAGCCGGGGGTGACGGGATAGAATCCCATCATCGAGAACACCACGAACGACGACAGTCCGCCTCCGTCCTCATCGCCCGGCATACCCATCACGTCGGGACGGAACCACTGCCGTATCAGCTGCCGCACACGGCGCTGCGTGCGCCACGGCTCGCCGGCATAGTTGTAGAGATACGGTATATGCATCGACGGCTCGTTGCCCATGGTGAACTGTCCCACATTGCCTGTCTGATCGGGCAGCACGCTGTAAAATTCATACTTGCTCCTGCCGAGCCATTCATTGAACGTATCGTCAAGATTGGCGATAAACTTCCTCTCGCCTCCCATCAGCTCTATAAGCCCGGGAATGTCGTGCTGGCAGTCCCAGCGGTAGGTCCAGCCGTTGTTTTCGTCGTAGTAGTCGCGCGCTCCGATACCACCCGAGAACTTGTAGTCGAACGGCTCGATGAAATTGCCTGCGCTGTCCTTGGGGTGGAAAAACGATGTGGCGTGATTGAACAGGTTGCGGTAGTTCTTCGACCGTCCGGCATAGTATCCGGCCTCGGCGTCGAGTCCGAGACGTGCGGCCATAACCGAAAGGCACCAGTCGTCGTAGGCCGTACCGAGCGTCACGGCCACAGCCTGACGCTTCTCCCATCCGTCAACCTCGTCGAGATACTCCCCCTCGCCCGGACGCAGTGCCGGAATATAGCCGTGCTCGCGGTAAAATTTGTTGAGATAGCCAGCTTTGCTGTTGCGCCACGGCGCAAGCGTCTTGTCCTCCACAGCCGCTTTGCCGTAACGGTAACCCTCGGCGAAATCTACGCCCCTGACGCCCTTGACCATTGCGTCGGCCATCGAGGCCACGCCGTGGTTGCAGTTCATGCGGTGGGAGTCGCCGCTGACGGCGGGGAACGTCGGAAGCCACTTCTGCTCCGACTGCCGCGCATAGTCGATCAGCGAATTGAGCATGTCGGCCTCCCGGCTTTCCGACAGGAGTATGCGCAGCGGGTGTGTGGCACGGTAGGTATCCCAGAGCCAGTCGTCGGTATAATGGTGGGCGCCCTCATGCACCCGGCGGTCGGCAGGGCTGAAATAGCGTCCGTATTCGGCTATGTCGACCGGACGCTCGTAGCAGCGGTAGAGTGACGTGTAGAACACCTCTTTGTCGGCCTCCGTACCCCCCTCGACCATGATTTTGCCGAGCTCAGCGTTCCATTCGGAGCGCGCCTGCGCCTTGACTTTGTCAAAACTCAGGCCGCCGACCTCGCGCTTCATGTTCTCGCGGGCCTGAGCCGCGTCGATATACGACACGCCGTAGCGCATCTCGACGGGCAGCGTGGAGTCAAACGTCATCACAGCGCATGCCGCGTCGCCGCTGCCTGCATTCCGGTCGCTCATGCTGCCACCGGCGAGCACCCCCGACCTGACCGGCACGCGGTCGACCTCGGCATAGATGTAAACTTTTATTCCGCCCCATGAGTACTGGTATCCGCTCATGCTGCGTCCGTCAATGTTCATCTCGCCGTTGCGGGCATTGAGTATCAGGGTCATGTCGCCCCCCTCGGGGTCGGGCGACAGACGGTAGACGGCCGAGTGCGCGGCCGGAGTGAACTCGGCGCGTATGTTCTGGCCGTCGATGTCGGTTGCGTAGTAGTAAGGAGTGATTTCCTCGTTGTCGTAATCGGTGACAATGGAGTAAGGAAGCGTGTCGTCAGCACCGGAACTTTGCGTGGCCGACAAGTTGAATGCCTGGCATTCGCGGTGGTTGACAACCAACAGCGGAAGCCCGTTGACCCTGCTCTCCGTATACGATCCCCTCACGGGATACACCCTCATCATGCCGTTGGGCAGGTGGACGGTGGGAAACGTAGGCATCAGCAAATGGCTGATATTGCCCATATACGGGTTTACATAATCTACCGGTGTCTTTGCGGCAAAGGCACTCCCGGCCACAAAGGCCGACAGCAGCAATGACGCGACACCTGACTTCATGGTTCTCTTTCTGTCAGTTGGCTTCATTTGCGATGTGATATGTCAGGTTTGTATTAATAATTAAAGCACAAAATTAAATTATAATTGTTAAATATTTCGCTTAATTTTACAAATTAATATTTAAATAACTTAAACATATCATTTGTGTTGTACCCTGTGGGGACGCGATTTATCGCTGTTTACTTCAGCTGAGTTGAGTGGAGCGGGGGCGTCCCGCCCCCGCGCTATTATTTTAAGTTACAAAAGTTACCACGGGGGCGGGACGCCCCCACTCCACTCCATGCTCCTTAAGTAAATCGGTCCATATAAGGTCAATCCGGGTTATTGACGCGCAATCACTTTTCGAGTTGTTCGGGCTTGAGGGTATTGGTCTCCTCCATCGTCACCCAGCATGTCTCCGTGGTGCCGTTGTATGTGACGGTATCCTTATAGCGGTAGTTCATGTACAGCATGAGCCAACCCTTCTCGTTGTACTCCCAGCAGTTGCTTTCGGGATTGTCGAGCTGCTCCACCTCGATGCTGCCGTAAGGCTCGATGCTGACAGTATGGTCGTCGTTAAGCGTCACTGTCATCGCATAAGTGTCGATTTCCTCGAGCGTCACGTTGTTGGGCACATAGGAGTGCGTGCCGGCAAACATTCTTACTTGATTCTTCGACAAGGGCGCAACGACGCGCGTCACTGAGATACCGCTCGCATTGTCACCCGCCGCAAGCCCGAGAGTCTCCACACCGGTCATCTGGTAGTAGGTGGTGTGTTCCATCGTGGCGAACTTATTGGCAAGTACCACACGGTACAGCACTTTGTCCTTGTCGGGGTTGACACGGTGGTCGCTCACCGACTTGATGCGCATCGGGATGATGTAGGTCGAGTCGGGCGACAGTCCGTCGGGATTCACTTTTATAGGTATGAGCGAATAATAGTCGGGGCTGTTGGCACTGAGCACCGTGCTGTAGCTTTCGATGGTGTAGTGCGCCGGATCGAGCAGACGTGCGTAGCGCGACTCGTCGAGGTCGAAGTTGATATAGTTGTAGTCGTCGAGCGCCTGCTGGTACGGCTCGACCTCCACCTTCACGTCCTGCGTGATGTGCTCGGTGCCGCCGCAATATATGGTGAGATATCCGTCGGAAGTCTCGCCGAGCTGGTGCACGCTCGAGAATATATGGTCATTGTCGCTCAGCACATAGATGACTTTCTCGTAGAGTTCACCCTTGAACTGGTCGTTTTCGTCGCATGCGGTCATCATGGCCGCAGCTGCCATCACTGGTATTATATAATATTTTATCTTCATGATAAGTTGATATTTTTAAGTTAGTATCCGGCAGTGTGAGATTACCATCCGGGGTTCTGGTCGAGCAGTCTCGATTTCCTGATTTCGTCACGGTGTATCGGCAGGAACACCATCTTCTTGTCGCATACACGGTTGCGGTAGTCGGCATGGTTGACAACCGTGCGCGAGTAGAATCCGTTAGCGGCAGCCTCGACATTCATGCCGGTGATGGGAAGGCTTTCCTCCTGCTCGAGGGTGCCCCAGCGGCGCAGGTCGTAGAAACGGCGTCCCTCGGCGAAGAACTCGATGAAACGCTCGTGGCGTATCTGTTTCTCAAATGACTCCTCGTCGTTGTATTCGTCGGCTTCGATTGCCGGCTGGCCTGAGCGGAAACGTATCTGGTTGAAATAGAACACGGCGTCGTCAAGATCTGATGCCCTTGAGAGCGTGTAGGTCTGTCCCGAGGGGAGCTCCACGGTATGCGTGCCGGTCAGATGGTTGACAGCCTCGGCATACGACAGCAGTATCTCGGCGTAGCGTATGATGGGGAATGTCTTGCCCGTGCGTGTCGAGCCGTCGCCGTTGTACCAGTTGTCCTCCGGATGTACATATTTCTTGAGCACATATCCGGTGGCGCAGTAGTTGCGGGGTTCTGCAATTGCCTTGTCCTTGCCGGCGTTGCCTCCGTTGTAGTACCATACGGTCTGCTGGCGGAAGTTATTGTTGTTGCACGATGTTGCAGGCCAGTAGCAGCCGTTGTAGCCCACGCAGGCGTAGAAACGCATCTCGCGGTTGACATACATGTTGTAGGTGCCGCGCAGTATTCGGTAGCCCGAGAAGTATGAGAGCACACGCGAGTTGCCCGTCTCGGAGTATTCGCCCGTCTGGCGCGCTTCCTCTATGGTCTTGCCGTCGCGCATGCGGTACTCGTCGACCACCTTCTGAGGCACGCACATACTGTTGTATCCGCCCATGTAGATGGGGAACGACTGGCGGGTGAATTCCTGTATCGAGCCTGACTGCTTGCCCCAGATAAGCTCCTTGTTCTGCACGGCGTAGGTGGTGCCGTTGAACATGTTGGCATACGATTTCAGCGGGTCGATGTCGCCTGCTCCGTAGGGGAACGCGGCGTCCGACACGGTAGCGGGCAGCGCGGGAGTGGCGGCGGTGGCGTCACCGGCGTCGGCCGATACGCGCTCTACGGTATGTATCTGATACCGGTTCATGTCGATGACACGGCGGCATGCGGCGGCAGCGAGAGCCCATTTACGCTCGTCGTAAGTCTGGCTCACGTAGGGAGTACCGTCGGTAGAGCGGTTCCAGCCGGCGAAATAGCGGGTGGCCGAAGGACCGCCGTTGAACGAGGGCGATGCCGCATGCAGACGCACGCGGGCTATGATTGCGTAGGCGGCGCCACGTGTCGGACGGCCGAAGTTGGCTATGTCGACATCGGCGGGTATGAACTGGGCGGCAGTCTCAAGCTCGTCGCAGATATAATCGACGGTTTCGTCGAACGTGGCGCGCGAACGTGCGTAGTAGCTTGCCTCCTCGTTGTTGTCGAGAATATCGTCGCCGAGGATTACGGCGGGGCCGTAGTTCATCAGGATGATGTAGTAGGAATATCCGCGGAGGAAGTGAGCGTAGCCCACGATTTCGGAGCGCTGCACGGTCGAGAGGTCCTTGCACTCGTTGATGCGCGCCAGGATGGTGTTGGCCTTGCGGATAGCCTTGTAGCAGCTGGGCCACGAGTTCATGCCGCGCAGGTCGGCGGGCGACACGAGTCCGAGTGTCAGCGCCTTGCCGTGGAACAGGCCGTAGTCGTTGAGAGTGAATATCTCGTCGGTGCCGGTCTCGCCGGGCATCACGTCGTTGCCGAAGATAGCGCTCTCGTCGGGAAGCTCTCCGGCTGCTCCCCACAGGTATTTCTCGAGATACTGGCGGCTGACGAACACTGAGTCATACTTCAGCGTATCGTCGAAATAGCCGTCGACATCAAGGTAGTTGCACGAAGGAGTGAACAGGCAGTATCCTGCCACTGCTAACGGTATTAATGCTTTATATAGTTTCATCGTATTCACGGATTAGAAGTTGACATAGAGTTGGAGCGAGAAAGTGCGGGGTATCGGGTATGCGCCGCCGTTGTATTCCGACTGCTCGGGGTCCCAGAGCTTCACGGGACTCCAGACGGCCACGTTGTTGACAACGAACTGCAGGTCCATCGAGCTGAGGCCGAGCGAACGGAGGAATTTGCCGGGAAGCACGTGGTAGTTGAGGTTGATTTCCTGCAGGCGCAGGTAGCGGGCATTGGTGTGCCAGAAGGTTGAGAGCTGGTTGTTGTTCTCGTTGCGTCCGTAGCTCAGACGGGGATAGAGGGCGTTGGGATTCTCGGTCGACGGGTCGCCTGAATAGGAGGCGGGAGTCCATCGGTTGCGCTGGTCGGCCACCTGCTGGAGCACGTTGCCGGTCGAACCGTTGTAGAACGGGATATAGCCTTCGCCGCCCGATGTGCCGTTGACGTAGTAGTAGTCGGTGTTGCCCGTACCCTTGAACATGATGCCGAGAGTAAGGTTTTTCCAGCGTACCTCGCCGCCGAAGCCGTACATCAGCTTGGGATAGTTGGGGTAAGAGAGGGGCACGCGGTCGTTGTCGTCGACTACGCCGTCGCCGTTGACATCCTTATACTTGATATCGCCGGCCATGTATGTGCCGAATGTCTGTTTCGGGCTTTGCTTCACGTCGAGCTCGTCGCGGAAAAGGCCGAGCGAGATGAGGCCGCGGAACGCGTTGTTGACGTAGCCCGTGTAGTTCTGATAGGGGTAAGGCTGCTCGGCCTGCTCCCAGTTCTCGACCTTGTTGGCCGAGTAGGTGAAGTTGCCTCGAACGGTCACCGACCAGTCCTTGCCGAACGACTGCGAGAACGAGATGTTACCGTCGGCGCCGTAGCTCTTCATGCGGCCGACGTTGCCGAAAGGCATCGATACGAGACCCGCGTAGTCGGGTATCTGGGTGCGGCGCTGGTAGATACCGTCGCGGCGGTCCTGGAAGAAGTCGACAACGAAATCGATTTTGTTGTCCCACAGGCGGCCTTCGATACCTACGTCAAACTTCTTGGCCTTCTCCCACTGCAGGTTGTTGGCGCCAACGCGTTCTTCGGTGATGTAGCCCACGTTGCTGCCCCAGCCTCCGCCGGAGTTGTTGTTGGTCATGAGTGTCAGGTAGGGGAAGCGCTCGTCGGTCAATCGGTCGTTACCTACGAGACCGTACGAACCGCGTATCTTCAGGAAGTTGAGCCAGGGGAGATTGTCGGCCAGCCATTTGTACTGGGTGGGCACCCAGCCGGCTGCCACCGAGGGGAAGAAACCGAAGCGGTGTCCCTTCTGGAAGTTCTCCGAGCCGGTGTAACCGAAGTTGGCGTCAATGAAATATGTATCGTCGAAACCGTAGGTCAGTCGGCTTGACACACCCTGATAGCGGATAGGAATTGCATACATGCTCCGCAGCGATTCGGGCTTGCTGTCGATGTTGCCGTCCATGGTCTGCTGGCTGCTCATGTAGTAGTACACAAGGGCGCCTACACGGTGCTTCTGGGCGAAGAGGCGGTCCCATGTTGCGGTTCCCTCGAAGTGTATCTTGTAGTACTGTGCGTCGGCATGGTTGTAGGTGGCAGTCTGCGCGTCAACACGTTTCACCAGGGCAAGCTCGCCGGTATATTTACGCGTGGAGGCGTAGTACATCTCGGGAAGTACGTGGCGGATTTCGCGGAGGTCGGATTCGTTGTCATACGCGCCCTGGAGTCTCACTTTGAGACCTTCGGTAATCATCGAGAGGTCCTGTTTGAGTTCGAGGGTGGCTTTGCCGCGGTAGTGGCGTATTTTTGTCATACCGGTGTGGTTGAGCATCACGTAGGGCGAATATGCGTTGTTGGTGCCATAGGCGGGCAGCTCGCCCGACGAATAACGGGTAGGTATGGTTATCGGGGTCAGGTTGCGGCAAGTCTGCCAAAGTGCGTCGGTGTTGGCGTTGCCCGGCTCGCTCTTTTCGGAGATGAAACCGTCGGCACCGAAATAGAGCTGCGTGGTCTTTGTCAGGTTGATGTCGAGGTTGGCGCGGTAGTTGAATGTCTGGTAGCCTACATGGGTCGAATATTTCGACGATTTGTCCTGCTTGTAGGCGGCGCTTTCATTCTTGTAGCCGAGCGAGAGGAAGTAGCGTGCGAGCGAGCCGCCGCCGCGTGCGTTGACGTAATATGTCTGGGTGAGCGAATTGTCATGGAGAATTTCGTCACGCCAGTTGACATCGGGATAGAGGTCGGGGTCAAGATGGTTCTTGATGAGCGAAAGCTCTATGTCGGAATAGAGAGGGCTGTTGCCACGTACTGCAAGCGCTTCGTTGGCAAGGCGTGCATAGTCGTAGGAGTTGACGAACTGCGGCATGCGCGTCAGGTGCGAAATCGAGAAGTCGACACGTCCTGTCACCTGCAGCTTGTCGGCAGTACCGCGTTTGGTGGTCACGAGCACGACGCCGTTGGCACCGCGCACACCGTAGACCGCCGTGGCCGATGCGTCCTTAAGCACCGAGAAGCTCTCGATGTCGGCGGGGTCAAGCTCGCTCAGGTTGCCTTCGAGGCCGTCGATGAGCACAAGCGCACTCGAATTGGCGCCGAATGTGCCGATACCGCGTATCCAGAAGTCGGAGATGTTCTTTCCCGGCTCACCGCTCTTCTGTATTGAGATTACGCCGGGGACACGGCCGCCGAGCATGTTCTGAAGGTTGGTGGCGGGAGTCTGCAGTTCGTCGACATTGACCGAAGTCACGGCGCCTACCACCGAAATCTTGCGCTGTGTGCCGAGACCCACTACCACTGCCTCGTCGAGCATCTGGCTCGAAGGCTCCATGTGTATGGTAAGCGGTCCTGTCACTTCGTCGGCATCAAACTGCTGCGTAGTATAGCCAAGGCATGATACAACGAGTACATCCTTTTTCTGCACTTTGATTGAGAAGTTACCGTCGATGTCGGTGGTGATACCCACACCGGGACGGTCTTTCGGCTGAATTACCACACCGGGAAACGGGTCGTTGAGTTCGTCATAGACCGTTCCGGTCACTGTCACGTCCTGTGCCACGGCGCCAATCGCCATAAACAGGCATGTTATGATGAATATTATCCTTTTATCCATTGCTGTTTGATTTTGTCAGGTTTGTTATTCGATGGCAAGACGGCGGATGCACTGGTTTTCAAAGTCGCCGATATAGATGATACCCTCTTTGTTGATACATACTCCGAAGGGACGGTTGAAAAGCGCCTCGTCGGGTGCGCCGTCCTGATAGCCGGCTTCGCCGGGAATACCGATTACTGTGCTCACCTTTCCGTCGGGGGTCACCTTGCGGATGCAGTGGTTGTTGGTGTCAGCGATGTACATGTCGTCGTTCTCGTCAAGGATAAGCTGACGCGGCTCGTTGAACATGGCCGACGCACCGTTACCGTCGATATAGCCCGACTGCGACGAGATGCCTGCGATAAGCTCATGCTTTCCTGTAAGGATGTCGTACGAGTAGATGCAATGGTTGTTGGTGTAGGCCAGATAGAGCATGGTGGGGTTCTTCGTACTGAAGGTCATGTAGGCATCGGAGCCATTCATAAGGCCGTTGTCGACCTGAGTGGTAAGTCCTGATTCCGGATCGAAACGGTAAAGGATTCCGTTCTTCGGACGTACGTACATGTAGCCGTCATACTTGCACATGGCAAATGAATGCTTGAAGTCGAATGTCAGTGTCTGGCCGGTGTTGGGCTTAAGCGACTGCTTCATCGGGCTCCACATGTTGTCCGACGACATTGTCCAGTACTCCAGTCCGTTGTCGGTCGGGATATACACTGTCTTTCCGTCGTCGAGCATACAGGGCTGGTTGAGGGGCGCTCCGGTGTCGGGGATAAGGATTTTGCTGAAATCCTCGTCCTCGTTGACCATCATGACCTTGTTATTGTTGTAGTAGCTGTTGCGGTTACGCAGCGACGCGAAAATATTGTTGTCGTTGTCGACCGCGAGATAGGTCACGGGGGGCATAGAGGTCTGTGCCAGGTTGCCGGTGACGGGATCGTCGGGAGCATCTTTCATGCCGCACACCGTAGTAACTACGGTCTGTATCTGGTATTTGAACGTGACCGGATATTCCACACGGCGTCCGTCGACAACAACCGCCACCTTGCAGTCTATGATATTGTCGGCATCGCCTTCGCCCGGCTTGCGCGGACAGATGGCGTAAATCTGGTCGCCGACAGAGCTTACTACCGCAGCAGGATGCTCATTGACAAGTACCTGGATTTTGGAAACATCGGTCCCGAAATTTGAACCGTTGAGTATCAGTTTGGTAGCCACGCCACCCTCCGTTGGATAGTAGTCGGTGAGCTCTACCGGTGCCGACGGGTCATATTCCGTCTTCGGATTGTCGTCGTCACCACACGATTGCAGTCCCGCCATCATTGCCATGAGGCCGACCGCAACCGACAGTCTGTAATAGCTAAGTTTTTTCATTATGGTAATAGGTTGGTTTATTTTATATCAGTTTGTTTCGGGTTTCTGAGTGCTCCGAGAGCTCCGAGTTCTCTGAGTGCTTTGATGGCTCACTTCTTGTAGAGCCTGAACAGCTTGGCCTGATTGTAGGGAAGTTCGTATTTCAGACCGCGGGAATCGATTTCAACGTTTTTGTTGAACCATATCTCCTTGCTACGGCCTATATCCACTTTGCCGGCGTCGATACCGAGCGTCGACAGGTCGAGCCAACCGCTCTTCGTAGCCTCCTCGTAGTTGAAATAGGCTATGTACCAGGAGTCGTCGGTCTCGAGATAGAACAGGTCTATCGAATTGTTCCTGCCGTGAAGCAGGTGCCCGTAGGCGGGACGGAACGAACGGCCGAGGTTGATGGCCTCGTTTATCTCGGGATTGGTGAAATATTTTTTCGCTTTCTCCTGCGATGCCGCAGTGCCTATATAGTTGCCTGCGGTGGAGAGGTTGTCGCCCATCATGCAGTAGCCGGTGCACACACCCGATGTCATTCGCGACATGTTCTCCGCGTCGCTGCGGTCGCCCATCACAAGATGGTCGGGGTCGTTGTAGCTGTACACGCGGTCGAGCCACCAGCCGAACGACAGGCTGTTCATCATGTAGCTCGTGTGCCACATCTCGCCCCATGCGTCGCAGCTGATACGGCGTGCGTTGGCATACTGCGCGGGAAACAGCGGGGAGATTGACAGCACGATGAACATATCGTCGCCGCAACGTTCGGCGAAATGCTTCATGCCGTAGTTGTAGGCCTGTATGCCGGTGGTTATCTCCTTGTTGTAGAAACCGTCGGCCTCGCAGCTGCCGTGGTTGAGGAAGTCGAGTTTTATATATTTGATACCCATCGCCTTGAATCGGTCGATCTGATAGTTCATCAGCGAGAGTGTACCCGGGTGGGTCGGATCAAGGCGGCTTGTTTTCTTGCCGTTGACATAAAGCAGGGCATCGCCGTAGTAATATCCGTTGTTGCCCTCAATCGGGTCGCTGTCGCTGTGCGTCCAGTTGGAGAAAGGAGTGGTATATATGCCCGGAATCTGGCCGTTGGCGCGGCAACGGTTGCAGAAATCCTCAAGCTCATCCCAATTGAGATTGCCCCAATATGAGTCAAGACCTATAAACACCACATTATCAGGGGCGAAGTTGCCGTGTCCCTGGATATTTTCCTTCACGAAATCGGATACCGACAGCACCCCTTCATAGTTGACATGCGTGGCCATGCCGCCCCAGCTGTTCCAGCCGAACGGTGTCGGACCGTTCCAGGGACGTTTGGGCGCGTACACATTGTTGATTTCGCCGTAGGTCTCCATGCCGGTGCGCCAGTCGTCGAAAAGGCCGACAAGGAAACGTGCCGACTTCACTTCGGTGCCGCTCAGGCTTCCGTGCTCCATCAGATAGCCGTTATACTCGTCGCGGGTGGCCGCATGCGTCACGCCGCTGAAGCATTCCAGACGCGATATGTAGCTTTGCGTCATGGGGCTGCCGGTCACTCTCACCGCCGACTTCCAGTTGTCGTGCTCCACCGACCCCACGACAAGCCCTTTCCGGGTGTTGCCGTTGAATATCGAAGTGACCTCAAACGAAATCGAGTCGCGCGGTATGCGGCCGATAGCGGCCTTGTCCTGCGCCGTGCAGCCGAGCGTGTGCGAGCCGTAGGTCACAAATCCGTCGTTGTCAAACGGCACCGTCAGGAAGCGGTTGCTGTTGTCGGCGGGGAGAAACAGGTTATGCTCCGTGGTATAGACCGGAGCGATATAGTTCGATTTTATCTTTGAGTCCGATTTCAGTGTCACCTCGGTCAGGAAGTAATCCCTGTCGGCAAACATGAAGAATGTCTGGTCGACGGCCGGCATACCGCCGCCGGTAGTGTAACTGATGGTATAGGCATGCGCGTCGCCCGCCTTGTCAGCCACCGCGGTGTCGCTGATACTTGCCGCCGTGTAGTCCGACGTGTCATACACTTCGCCGTTGTACTTGAAGCGCACCGACACGCCCGACAGCACGTCGCTGCCCTCTTTGGCGAAAGTCACTTTCTTGCTGTCAGGGTCGAGACTGATGGCCCATTTGCCGCATTCGATTTTTTCGGCCTGCGCCGTCTGCACGGCACCCGAAGCAATCACGACAACCGCGGCTGTGAGCGTCTTTAGTTTTCCGATATTTGTACTCATGGCAGGTATGGTATTCTGATGATGGTTTGTTGGTACAGATTTGTCAGCACTGTTTCGCAATACCCGGGGGATAAGCCCGAAGGTGTGCCCCGTCAATAATCGGGATAGCGTGAGCCGCTATTCACTGAGGCGTGCCCCGTTAATATTGATTAACGCAAATTTATCTTTTTAAACCACAACAGAGCCGAACTCGCATTCCAAAAAATAGCACAATGGTAGCGTACCGCCCGACAGCCATAAAATCGCAATCCCCTGACACACATACATTGCACGATAACACCAGGTGACGGGCGTCCATCAGGACGCCGATTATTAGTAACCCTGTACGCCGAAGCGCAGCGTAGGCGTGCGGGGCATGAGCGAAGCAGACAGGGTGGCGTCCGGAGGACGCCGATTTACTCCGATGATTATTTGTTTTTTACATTCATGACATATATCTTTGCCAAATGAGCCACATTGCACTTACATATCATATTGTTATAGGGACTTACCATCGGGAATACGTAATATTCGAAGACCATGAAAAAGAGCTGTATAAATATATCTTCGATTTCGCCGGCGAGCGCGGTGTATTCATTCGCCGTATTGGCGGCATGCCTGACCACGTCCATATATTATGCGATATTCCGGCAACAATTGCCGTAGCCGATTTCATAAAACTCATAAAAAGCGAAAGCAGTAAATTCATGCGGGTGAATCCGCACTTCCCTCTTTGGAAAAAATGGGCTCCGAAATATGGAGCATTCACAGTTGATGCGTCATCACGGGAAGTCAGAAGAAGATATATTATGAGCCAAAAAGAGCATCACAAACGGATAAGTTTTAGAGAAGAATACCGAAATTTCTTACGTGAGGCCGGATTTCCGGATGGAACTCCCATTCTGGGCGATGAAGATACAGATACGATGTAGTAAGAAGCATGATGTAAATCGGCGTCACTACGGACGCCTTCCCCTACCGTATAGTCTACGCCCTGCACGCCTACGCTGTGCTTCGGCGTACAGGGTTACTAATAATCAGCGTCTTAACAGACGCTCGCCTACTTGCGGAACTCGGTTGATTATATTAGACCAAAATTGGAATTTTATTGTTAAATCAATAAAAACCTTCAATTTGGGTGTAATACAATTTATAAATCCCCTGACACACATACATTGCACGATAACCGGCAATAGCATAGAAAGGAGCGGGGGCGTCTCGCCCCCGTGGTATCCTTTCCATAATTTCCGAAATTACCACGGGGGCGAGACGCCCCCGCCCCTTCTATCTTCTTCTATATTCCCTGCGTCAGCGACCCATGTGGAACACTATTTCGCGGGCTCCGGCGAGGTCGTCCCAGGAGAGGAAGTTGCCGGTGTGGGGTACGCCGTCGATTTCCATTCGGTCGATATATTTGTTTTCTTCCGACAGACCCTCGGCGCGGATTGTCAGGTTGTGGCCGTCGGCGCCCACCTTCACGTTTATTTCGGGATACTGGGGCGCGCCGATGGCGAATATATTTGAACCGGGCGTCACGGGATAGAATCCCATTACGGAGAATATATACCATGACGACATCTGGCCGCAGTCATCGTTGCCGTTGACCACGGGCGAATTCGGATAGTTGACGCGGGTGTGCTCGCGCACCAGTTCCTGCGTCTTGCGGGGCTGTCCGCACCAGTCGTAGAGGTAGATGTAGTGGTGGCCGGGTTCGTTGTCATGGCGATAGTGTCCCTCGCTGAAGTTGCGGTCGAGCTTGGCGGCGAACGCCTCGTCGCCCCCCATCATCTCAATCATGCCGGGTATATCCTGGAGCACGCAGAAGAGGTAGGTCCACTTCGAGCCTTCGGTGAGTCCGGTGCGGTTATGGTCGTCGAGGTCGATCCATTCGCCCGAGTATTTGCGGGGGAGCATGAATCCCTTATCGCTGTTGTAGATGTTGCGGTAATACTGCGTCATGGGCATCAGCCGCTCATAGTCCTCGGTGTGACCGAGCGCGCGGGCCATCTGCGCAACGCACCAGTCGTCGTAGGCATGCTCGAGCGTACGCGACACCGACTCGGCGGTGCGGTCGTCGGGAATATAGCCGAGCGAATGCGCCCACGATGCACCGGCGCGAGCCTCGTAGGCCGTCCAGCGGTCGCGGTCGCCGTAGCGGCGCTGCGTGTCGCAGTCGGGGGGAGTCATCGAGTTCTTGCGCATCGCCTCGTATGCGAGGTCGGCGTCGAAATTGCGTATTCCCTTCATGTAGGCGTCGGCAATGACGGCATCGGCATGCGTGCCTATCATGATGTTGGTATAGCCGGGATTAGGCCACATCGGCAGCCATCCCCCCTCTTTGTACATCTGCAGGAGCGACGTAATCCATTCGCCGGTAAGCTCAGGCTCGATAATGGTCATGAGAGGATGATATGCACGGAAAGTGTCCCACAGCGAGTAATCGTTGTAGCTGACGCCCTCGTGTACCTTGTCGTCGAAAGCGCTGTAATAGCGCCCGTATTCCGAAAACTCGCGGGGGAAGAGGTTGCAGTGGTACATGGCGGTGTAGAATACCGACTTCGTATTGTCATCTATCCCCTTCGGCTCGATTTTGGCAAGTTTTTCCTCCCACGCGGCGCGGGTGTCGGCGGCGACGGCGTCAAAAGGCTTGTCGGCCAGCTCGCGCTCCATGTTGTCGCGCGCCTGTTCGATACTTATGAACGACGTTCCTACGCGCGCCTCCACAGCGTTCTTACGGTTGTCGAACTCGACGTAAGCGCCCGAGCGGGTGCCGTATTGCTCCGTCGAGCCGGGGGTCACTACATCTTTGTCCCATGTACCCCACGCTTTTATGGGACGGTTGAACTTGATTACGAAGTAACCGTTGAAACCTGGCAGCTCGGGGCTGATCTGTGCCGACTGGCGGTCGGGATTGTAGCCGGTTATCTCGTTATTGACGGTGTCGATATGCACATATCCGCGCAACTTCTCAATGCGTGGAGCATAGTCGTTGGCCCAGTCGCCGAGGTCGGGATTGAGATTTATGCCCTGCACGATGACGCGCTGGCGCTCTTTCTTTGGATAGGTGAAGCGCATTATGCCGGCGCGGCTTGCTGCAGTCATCTCCCCCTTGATACTTTTGCCGTCGGGGGTCAGCATCTTCACGTTGTAACGGTAGGGGGTAGCAGTCTCGCCGGCATGGTCGAAACGGAGACCGCGTGTTTCGGGGAGCACGCTGACCGTATCCGAAATCTGCGGCATGAGCGACACGTAGCCGTAATCGCCCATCCACACCGTAGGCTGGTGCGACGCCAAAAATCCGATAATCTCCTTGTCTTCATAGACGTAGGCCATGGAGCCCATCTTGTTCTGACGGGTCTGGGGCAGGAAATTGGTCATCATGAAAGGCTTTCCGACGAAGGGAGCCGTGCCCCCCTCCCCTTCCCACGCCGTGCCGACAAGCGGATTGACGTAGTCGACGGCGCTCTTTTTGGCCGCTCCCGCCACGAAGGCGGCGGCGAGAAGCATTGCGGTGAGTATCTTTCTCATTTATATCATTTCTTGTAGGTTATTACACAATTGTCATAAATAGTCCTGCCGTCGCGCAAGGCGTGCGCCGTAAAGCGGTTGTCGCCCTCTTTCCACGGGATGTTGTCCCATGTGTATACATGCGCCTGCGGATTGCCGTCGGGATAATAGCGCACTCCGTTGTGTATTAAGTAAATACCGTCGCAGTTGGTATAGACCTTGACCTGACGCGCCTCATCGCCTCGCGGACTGAAACGTTTGCCGGCTATGTGCACCATCGGCTCCGGATTCCAGTTGGCCTTGTAGAAAAAGAATGCATCCTTGGGGGTGGAGCGGTCGTAGGTCACGAGCCCCTTGTCGTTCATGCCGTGAGTGTCGCCCTCGGTGCGGCCTGCGCTCGCGAAGTCAAACATGTTCCATACGAATGTGCCCCACACGAAATCGCGCTTGTCAATCTCGCGGTAGTTGATTTCGTGCACCGTGGCCTGCCATTCCTCGGGGTGGTATTCGCCGCCCGGTTCGGGATGCTCGGTGAGCACGCCGTGATGCCTGACGCTCGCGCCCGCGCCGTATTCGCTGATGGCAAGCGGCTGCTTGTCGGGACGGTGCTTCCAGTCGATGGCGTACTGCATCGTGGCGGGGTCGGCCCAGTACCAGCCGGGGTACGTATTGTAGGCCATGATGTCGGGAATATCGTTGAGCGGCGAGTTATCATTGTTGGAAGCGCCGGTGGTGTAACGGTGGGGGTCCTCGCGGTGGGCGATGTCGTTGAGCTCGGTCACTATCTTCTCGGCGCCGCCGCCGCCAAGCTCGTTGAACAGGCTCCAGCAGAATATCGACGGGTGATTGTAATTCTGGCGTATCAGCTCGATAAGCTGGCTCCGCGTGCTCGCGGCAAACTCCTCCGTATCGGGAGCCTGCTCCACAAAAGGAATCTCAGCCCATACGAGCATACCCTCCCTGTCGCAAAGGTCGTAGAAATACTGCGCGTGCGGATAGTGGGCGAGACGGATGCCGTTGGCGCCTATCTCCTTGATAAGCTCCATATCCTCGCGGTGGTCGGCCTCGGAGATGGCCCACCCTTTGCCGGGGCGGTCCTGATGGCGGTTGACTCCGCGTATGTTGTTGGGACGGCCGTTGAGACTCAGGCCTTTTTCACGGTCGACCGTGACGGTGCGGAAGCCCACTGTCTCCTCCACGCGGTCTTGTATAGTACCTTCTTCATTAAGAATACTCACTGAAAGATTGTATAGCGCCGGCGCTTCCCGTCCGTTCCACAGCGACGGCTGCGACACCTCCAACGTATCGACAAACGCCTTGAATCCATTGTGTTCAATAATATGGGCCGATTGGGAAAACGTCGCCGCCCCTCCGCGGCCGAGACTCACATACAAATTCATGCCGGCCAGTTCTTTATCCGTATATCCGTCGACGAGCACCTTTACCGCGGCGCGCGCACTTTTTTCATCGGCTTCAAGCTGCTCGAAATAGACTCCGGGCGAAGCATAGTCAAGCGGCGTGATGTTGACTTTCGGCAGTACCAACAGGCTGACGGGACGGTAAATGCCTCCGAACATGGTGAAATCGGCATTGATGGGAGCAAGCGTCATGTCCTTGCGGTTGTCGACCGTCACCTCCATGACATTTCCCTCGGGACGGAGTAGGTCGGTCAGTTCGTAGCAGAATGCCGTAAAGCCGCCTTTATGGTGGCCTAACTCCACTCCGTTGACCTTGACCGTAGCCTGAAATCCGACCGCCTCGAAACGGACAAACACACGTTCGCCCTTCGCCGTCGCAGGCGCGTCAAATGTTTTTGTATACACTGCCTCTCCACGATAGTAATCCGGACGTGTGCCGTCAACCCCGTTGTAGCAGTGGGGCAAGGTCACCTCCGCCACCTCACCGGGTGCGGATACTTTATAAAAAGACCAGCCGTCGTTGAACGGAAGCGCACGCCGTCCGGCCGACGCCAAAGCCGGCAACTGCGACAAGACGAGTGCTAATACAAGCAGAATTTTTTTCATGGTTTTCAAATTTAAATATATTTTTCACAAAATTCGTAATTATTACATTAAATTTTGGACACGGCACGCCTAATAAATATAATATTTAGCTTAATTTTATAGCGTGCAAACACCGTCTGAGGCTCCGTTCTACTATTTTTATATTTTTTGAGCCGATTAAAATAACAGTCATTATTAATTTTGAGCATTCCTTAAAATCGCATGAAAAAATATTTGCTGACCATACTGTTATGCCTGTCTGTGCTGCCCCTGGCCGCGCAGGCTCCGTCGCATCATTTCTATTTCAGAAACATCAACAAGGAGAACGGACTGTCGCAGACCGACATCAAGGCCATAGCACAGACGCCCGACGGCTTCATGTGGTTCGGCACGCGCAATAAGCTCAACCGTTACGACGGTCGCAACATCAAGGTGTTCGACTGCCATGACCGGAACAAGAACATACGCAACAACAATATCAGCGCCCTCCACACCAAGGACGACAATACCCTCTATGTAGGCACCGACATCGGCGTATTCATCCTCAACCCGCGTTTCGAAAGCTTCACCTACATCGACAAGGCGGCCGACGACGGCGTAAAGATGACCAACTGGGTCTCCGACATAAAGGCCGACAGCGAGGGCAACACCTGGATTGTGCTGCCTAACCAGGGCGTATTCCGGCTCGCCCCCGACGGCAGTCTCAGGCACTATATCTTCGGCTCGGTCGACGAGCCCGACAACGGCAGCGCCGAAAGCATCTGTATCGACAAGAGCAACAAGATATGGATAGGCACCAACGGCAACGGACTGTACCGATACGACGCCAATACCGACAGTTTCGAGCAGTATCTCGGCGACAGCGACGGCAACACCCTCAAAGGTGACAATATATACTGTATGGCCGACATCGACAACGATATTGTCATAGGCAGCCATACCGGCAAGCTGCGCCGCTTCAACAAACGCCGAAATGCGGTCACCGACTTCGACACCCCGCAGATTCACAACAAAATAATCCGCGACGTCAAGGTATTCGACGACAAAATATGGGTAGGAACCCAGGTGGGAGTATTCATAATTGACTCCAATTCGGGAGCCGTCGACCACATCGCATACGACCCGATGAACAGCGCCACGCTGTCCGACAACCAGATAGGCAAGATATTCCGCGACCGCGAGAAAGGGATATGGATAGGCACAAACCTCGGCGGCATCAACTATGTATCGCCGTTCCACGCCAATTTCCTGCGCTACGTGCCGCTCACCGGCAACTCCATAGCCAGCAAGCGCGTGCGCGACATAGCCGAGTCGCCCGACGGCCTGATATGGCTTGCCACCGAGGACGCCGGAATAAGCATACTCGACCCCGCCACGGGCCTGTTTGACAACAACAGCGCCACAGCCGGCAATCTGAAGCTGCACGACAACAAGACCCTCACCCTGCTCGGACGCGACAACGAAATGTGGGTGGGATATTTCAAGAACGGCGTCGACATCATCGACTACGCCACCCGACGCGTGCGCCACTACTCCGCCGCCGACCTCGGCATCAACGAGGAGAGCGTCTACGCGCTGTGCGAGGACAGTGACAAGAACGTATGGCTCGGCAACGGCTGGAGCATCTACAACACCTCTGACAACACCATGCCGATGACACTTATCCCGGAGTTCGGCCTAAACTACAACTTCGACATCTTGGAGGACTCCAATCGGGATATATGGGTCATTACGATGGGCAACGGCGTATACCGCTACACTCCCTCGACAAAGGAAGTACGGCACTACACCCACGACGACAATGACCCCGCATCGCTAAGTTCCAATTCCGTAAGCAACATCATCGAGACGTCGCGCGGACAGCTGTGGTTCTCCACCGACCGCGGAGGCATTTGCGTGTTCAATCCCAAAGACGAGACATTCACCTCCTACAGCCTGCAGCAGGGACTGCCCGACGACACCGCCTACAAGATGCTTGAGGATAAGAACGGCTACCTGTGGTTCGGCACCAACAACGGCCTTGTGCGGTTCAATCCGCTCGACGGCACCGCTACCGTCTACAACACCGGCAACGGGCTGCCGGCCAACCAGTTCAGCTACAAGGGCGCACTCAAGGCTTCCGACGGACGTTTCTATTTCGGCTGCTCGGAAGGCCTCGTGTCGTTCGACCCCTACGACATCCGCACCAATGATGTGCCCCCGCCGGTCTATATCACCGGCCTCACCGTCAACAACGATGAAATATCACCCAACAGTCCGGATTCGCCGCTCAGGGAATCGGTTACGGGGACAAACCATATCACGCTCGACAATACGCAGAACATCATTGCATTTGAGTTCGCAGCACTGTCGTATATCGACGCCGCGTCCAATAAGTATGCCTACCGCATGGACAATGTCAACTCCGACTGGGTCTATACCACCAACAACCGGTCGATGACCTACGCCAACCTTCCTCCGGGCGAATACACATTCCACGTGAAAGGCGCTAATGCCGACGGTGTATGGAGCGACGACGAACAGACTCTCACCATCACCATACTCCCGCCCTGGTATCTGACCAACCTCGCCATAATCATATACATAATGCTCGCCGTGGCGCTGCTCTTCGCGGCATTCATGCTGTGGCGCCGGCGCATGCGCCGCAAGGCCGCCGACAAGGAACGCCAGTTCACCGACGAAAAGGAGAAGGAAATCTACCGCTCGAAACTCGACCTCTACGTCAAGATAGCCCACGAAATACGCACGCCGGTCACCCTCATCAACGGACCGCTCGAATCGCTCCTCGACATGAACATCTGCGACCCCGAGATTTCACGCAGCCTCAAGACCATGCAGCGCAGCACCAACGAACTGATGACAATCACCAACCAGCTGCTCGATTTCCGCAAAATCGACAAAAACCGCATGGAGCTGTCGCTCGGACGCGTGGAAATCACCTCGGTGCTCAAAGAGAAAATCAGCGAGTTCCAGCCGCTGCTCCGCCACCGCGACATAACCATCGAAGCCACTCTCCCGCAGGAAGGATGCTGCGTCAACGGCGACCGCAACGGCATCATCAAGATTGTCAACAACCTGATGTCAAACGCCGCGCGCTATTGTCAGAAACATATTTACGTCGACATGCACACTGACAACGGCATGATGGTGCTCCGCACCCTCAACGACGGCGACGTGATAGCTCCCGAATATCAGGAAAAAATATTCGACGCGTTCTACCAGATGGAAAAGAACGCCAACGCCGATTCCTCTACCGGCATAGGGCTCAACCTGGCACGCTCGCTTGCCGAACTGATGGGCGGCACTCTCACCTACAGCATCGTCGACGGCCTCAACTGCTTCACTCTTAAACTCAATCTTTCCACCGACGAAGAAATTCAGGTGACCGACTGCAACGAAGTTGATGAAAACACGGACACCACACATAACTCGCTGACTGACAGCGAACAACAAATAGGGGGGGATCATTCCCAGGTAATATTGCTCGTCGAGGACAACACCGAAGTCCTTCAATTCATCGCCGAGAAACTCGGCGCGCACTACAAAGTGCTGACCGCAACCAACGGAGCAGAGGCCCTTGAAATAGTCACCAATCCCGACACTCCGGTCGACATGGTGATTACCGACCTCATGATGCCGCAGATGGACGGCATGGAACTCACACGCAGCATCCGCGGCATAATCGAGGTCAGCCATCTCCCCATCATAATCCTGACCGCCAAAAACGACCTCAACTCCAAGGTGACAGGCCTCTCCGAAGGAGCCGACGCATACATCGAGAAACCGTTCTCGATGAAGTATCTGCTCGCACAGATCAAGGCCATATTCGACAAACGCCTGCGCGACCGCCAGAACTATTCCCGCAATCCGTTCATGACCACCATCACCAATGCGGGCATGAGTTCGGCCGACAAGGCTCTCCTCGACAAAATCACGCACAGCATTGAGGAAAATCTCACCGACCCGAATTTCGGCGTTGAGATGCTCGCCGACCAGGTCAATCTGTCGCGCTCGTCGCTCCACCGCAAACTCAAGGACCTTATCGGTACCTCGCCGACCGACTTCGTGCGCCTCATACGCCTAAAGAAAGCCGCCGATCTCATCACCGAAGGGTCGTACCGCATCGGGGAGGTATGTTACATTGTAGGCATCAACTCACCATCATATTTCATAAAAATATTCCAGAAACAATTCGGCATGACGCCAAAAGAATTTGAAAAGCGTCAGCGCGAACAAAAAAAACCTAACGAATGAACCGACTGACATTAACACTTTCTTCTCTTCTCGTCGCCGCTGCAGGCGTAAGCGCACAGGGCAGCGCTCCCGCCAACGGCGACGTATGGCTCGACACATCCTGCAACCCCATCAATGCCCATGGCGGAGGTATCCTCAAGCATGGCGACACATACTACTGGTACGGTGAATACAAAGGTGAACAGACCTACCGCTCGCCCAATGTAGGGTGGGAATGCTACCGCACCGACTTCACAGGTGTGTCGTGCTATTCGTCGACCGACCTGACCAACTGGAAATTCGAAGGTATCGTACTGTCACCCGACTCCACCGATCCGAATTCCGACATACACCCCACGATGGTGATAGAACGCCCGAAAGTGGTCTACAACGACAATACCGGCAAGTTCGTCATGTGGATGCATGTCGACAGCTACAACTACTGGCAGGCCACAGCCGGAGTTGCGGTGAGCGACTCCCCCACCGGGCCGTTCACCTTTATCGAGGCCGTGCGCCCCAACGGTGCCGAGAGCCGCGACATGACACTCTATAAGGACGACGACGGCCGCGCCTACCTCATCTACTCATCGGAAGGCAACGCGACGCTCTATATAAGCCGTCTCACCGACGACTACCTCAAGCACACCGGCGTGTTCACACGCAATTTCGCCGGCGAATCGCGCGAGGCACCCGCGATATTCAAGCACGACGGACACTATTATCTCATCACGTCGGGCTGCTCCGGATGGTCGCCCAACGAAGCCGCCTACGCCGTAGCCGACAATATAATGGGCCCGTACAAGCTGCTTCCCAACCCCTGCACCGGCATTGACGCCGACAAGACATTCCACTGCCAGAGCACATTCGCGCTCCCCTTAGGCGACGGCTCTTTCTTGGCGATGTTCGACCGCTGGAAGAAAGACGACCTCGTCGACTCGCGCTATGTGTGGCTCCCCATACACATCGATGACAACGGGATTACCATACCCTGGGTCAACAAATGGGCCGACGCCACCGACGTAGAGATGCTGCTCGTGGAGGAATAGACAGCAATTCTTTATAAACCAAATCCGACACCGATGAAATACAATGCAATAACCACCGCATTCATGCTTGCCGCAATGACGGCAGCGGCACAGTCGCCGGCCGACGACGTGAAATTCACGAAAGTCGCGTCGCCTGTCACCTCGTCGTCCACCTCGGGCAATCCGCAGTACCAGTTCTACCACGCCCAGTACACCGGCGCGGCATGGGGCGACGTCAACAACGACGGCTACCCCGACCTGTTCTACAGCGACCGCAACACCCATATCAACAACTCCACCGTGCAGGTCAACCTGTATTACAACAACGGCGACGGCACGTTCCGCCGCGGCGGCAAAGGGCGCCTCAAAGGCACGGCATTTTCATCGCCGGTGTGGATCGACTATGACAACGACGGGCGCCTCGACCTTCTTGTAGCCGGTCTCGACGACTACGGCTACCGCTGGCGCGACGCCGATACCGACCTGTCGGCCATCGGGGTGCACCTCTACCACAACGACGCGACGGGAAGCACCGGCGCTGTCACTTTCACCGAGGTCAGCGGCCACGGACTGCGCCCGCTGTTCAACGGCAACCACGGCGGCAAGGCGCACAACTGGATTGCCGTGGGTGATTACGACAACGACGGCTGGCCCGACATCGTCATGACAGGATTTGACGAAGCAGCACGCTACGAATCGTCCGATCCCATCGAGGCTGTCCGCGCGGTATACCTCTACCGCAACAACGGCGACGGCACGTTCGAACTGCAACAGGCGCCGCTCGACGGCAACGCGCCCTTCCACGGTCTCACCGACGGCTCGGTAGTGCTCGAGGATATTGACGGCGACGGCTTCCTCGACCTGCTCACCACGGGCTACGGAGCGTCACGAACATCTGAAACATACCTGTACTGGAACAACGGCGACGGCACTTTCACCGAGCACGCCGACCGGTTCCACCCGGTGACCAACGCATCGTCGACCGTGGCCGACCTCAATGCCGACGGCCTCCCCGACCTGATTTTCGCCGGCCACTACCTCAACACCAACACCAAGAATTTCTATATCTGCAGGAATCTCGGCGACCGCAGGTTCGAGATGATGCCGCTCGACCAATTCGAGGGTAGCGACGGCACACAGATTGCCGTGGGCGACGTCAACAACGACGGCCTCGCCGACATACTCGCCGGCGGCCACTTCCGCACCAACGAGCACACCACCGTCGTCTACATCAACAAGGGTGATTTTCAGTTTGACACCTACGGCGCCCATTACGACGACCCGTTCAACAAGAAAGGGCACTTCAGCCGCATCACCCACGGCGCCCACCACCTTGTCGACGCCGACCGCGACGGTCACCTCGACGCATGGTTCTCCGGCTGGATAAACGGCGACTGTGGCAAAGGCTGCAGCACCGAGCTGTGGCGCAATGCCGGAGCCGACAAAGGAGAGACCGCCAATACTGCTCCCGAAGCTCCCGCAGCGCTCCGTGCGGTATGCAACGACGGCAACGTGACCTTCACATGGACAGCGCCGGCCGACGATACCACTCCCGCCGAAGCGCTTCGCTACAACCTCTTCCTGCGCGACACCGCCACCGGAAAGACACTTACCGTACTCCCCGCCGACCTCACCACAGGCTATATCCGCGTGGCCGACACCCACGGAGCCATACGCCGCTGCGAATACACCATGCAGATACCTGCCGACGGCTCATACCAATGGGGCGTGCAGGCTATCGACGCATCCAATCAGGGTGGAGCGTTCGCCACATCGACCGTCGACATCGCGGGCATCGGCACCATCACAGCCGACGAAGCGGTAGTGACCGTCGAAGGGGGCGAGGGTCATATACGCATCGCGGCACCCGACGGAGCGGCTGCCTCCATATACACCACATCGGGAGTCATGACATCGCACGTCACCGTCATGCAGCCCGTGTCACTCAACATGGAGCCCGGCATATACATCGTCAGGGTCGACACCGCATCAGGCACCTCCACCCACAAGGTCATAGTACGATAAGGTGATGTAGGGGCGGGGGCGTCCCGCCCCCGTAACATTTCCTCCACCACTTCCAATAAAGTCTGACAAAAATTACCACGGGGGCGAGACGCCCCCGCCCCTATAGTCTACCTCAATTCCCAAACCATTTCATGAAACGCATTGCTTTAATCATATTGTCGGCTGCGGCACTGCTGCCGCTGTCGGCCCGCGAATCAATCAATATCGGCAATACTCCGTGGCGCTTCACCAAAATAGTCGACGGCGCTGAAAATCTGCTCAAATACGGCACCGTTACTGTCGACGGCAAAGTAAACTTCGACATCAACGACAACAAGCGCGAGACAGCATCGACAGCCCGCAAATCGACTGTAATCAGCGCTGACCTGCTCGGCACACACGAAATAGACAGGCTTGTGCTGACATTCGCCGGCGACAGCATATACGGCGGCGACGTGACATGCACGTTCTACGACGACAAGCGCAACGTGACAGGGAAGAAGACCGTCAGCCTGGCCGACATCTTCACCACCGTCAGGGAGAACGACATTGCCGAAATCGGAAATACTGTCGGATTTCTGCAACGTACCGTCGGCACGGCATTCGACATACCGGTCAACGCCGCGATACGATATGCCGACGTCAGCGTGGAGCGGCTTACCGACAAAGAGGGCAAAGAAGTGACGGGCGCCCTCACCGAATTCGGGCTTATCCCGCCCTCCAACACCGTATCCGACACCGTGCTCAGCGCACCCGGCTACGATGACAGCCGGTGGGAGCAGGTCGGCATACCGCACTGCTTCAACGAGTTTGACACCTTCCTCAACGCATCGACCGGCGAACGCTGCTGGCGCGGCGAGGTATGGTACCGCAAATCGCTCGACATACCCAAATCCTACAAGGGAAAGAGGGTTACGCTGATGTTCTACGGCGTCAACATAGGCATGACCGTCTATGTCAACGGTACGCCGGTCAAGGGAAACAGCGCCGTCGCGCAGCCGGCGGCGGTGACCCACGTGGGCAGCTCAATACCTTTCGAAGTCGACATCACGCCCTATCTCGAATACGGCAGGGAGAACACCGTGGCCGTGCGCGTGTCCAACTCACGCGACACATTCTTCACCTACCCCGGATTTGCCGAGAACGAAGGCTTCGGCCAGGCTATGGGCGGTATCGTGGGCAAGGTGGTGATGGACGTCACCGACCCCGTCTACATACCGAGCAACTGCTACTCCCCGCACAATCAGTGGGGCACATATTTCGGCACCATAAAGGCCGACGACAATGAGGCCGTGGTAAGAATGCTCACCAACGTGACCAACTCCAAAGAGAAACCCGTGAGAGCCGAACTCATCACAAAAGTCATCGATGCCGACGGCCGCTGCGTGCTCAGCCGCTCCGACCGCCGCATCATCGGCCCGCACGCCACCGCCACATTCGACCACACTGACACCATCGCCGACCCGACATTATGGTATCCCGTGGGACTGTCGGGCACCCCCTACCTCTATGATGTCGTATATGAAGTGAAAGCCGACGGCAAGACCACCGACACGCGCCGTGAGCGCATGGGTCTGCGCACCATCACCTGGGACAAGGATCACTGCTTCGTCAACGGCGAGCTGTGCATACTACGCGGCTTCGGCAACCGCAACCTCTATCCCGGACTCGGCGCCGGTCTTCCGGAGGAGTTCCAGTGGCAGGACATAGCCCGCATCGCGGCCTGCGGAGGCAACACACTGCGTGTAGGTCATCAGGCACCGTTTCCCGACGCTTTCCGCGCCTGCGACGAATACGGTGTGCTGCTCATAGTCAACTCCGGCGACAACGAATGGGCGCTCAAGGACCAGCCCGCACTCACCTACAAGCGCGAATATGACCGCGACCTCATCATTGCCTACCGCAACCATCCGTGCGTGGCCGTATGGGAATCGAACAACGGCCTCCCCTGGGACGGCGAACGCTACTGGCCCGTCTACACCAAGGAGGAGGTGGACAAATGGGACTTCATCGCTCCGCGCCTCGTGCTCAACCGCGACGGCTATCCCGAGCACTGGAATGCCGCCGACCCGCTCGTAATCGGCTACACCAACCGCTACGAGAAGCATCCCGACTACCCGTCGCTCAACGCCGAAGTATACGGCACGAACTGGAGCGGCAATCCGAGCTGGTGCATAGCGCGTTTCGACTACGACAACGAGAAGCCGTTCTCGCAATATTATGTACAGAACTATCTCGACGACGTCAACAACCGCGCATGCGGATGGATTGACTGGATGCTCGCCGAGACCTACGGCGAGGGCTACACCATATACCTCAACGGCATGCGCGACCAGAAGAGCCTCGGCTCGTGCGCCATGGATGCCAACCGCTTCCCCAAACTGAAATACCGCATATATCAGAACGCGCTGTGGGTGCCGTTTGAACAGCGTCCCGGCGTGGCGCTCCAGAGCCACTGGAACTACTCGGGCGTGCAGGATGTTGACGCATGGAGCAACTGCCCGCAGGTGGAGCTGCGGCTCAACGGCGAGAGCAAAGGCGTCGTGACACCCGACCCCGCCACGCGCCGCTGCACGTGGAGCGGCATCGAATGGGAGCCGGGCGAACTGACGGCTGTCGGTCTCGACGCCGAGGGGCGCGAGGTATGCCGCGAGAGCGTACGTTCAGCCGGCGAGCCATACGCCATAAAGGTAGAGCGCTACACGGCGCCGAGTCTGCCCGACGGCTCCGGATTTCCGCTGCTCGCCAACGGCTCCGACGCCTTCATAATCACCGCCACGGTGGTCGACCGCGACGGCAACTGGTGTCCGCGTGCCGACAACATGCTGACATTCACCGTCGACGGCGAAGCATCCTACAAGGGTTCCTACAACTTCTACGTCACCCCCGGCAAGGACCTGAGCTACCACTCGCCGGGCGACACGGAGCTTCAGGCCGAAGGGGGACTGATGCGCGTGGTGGCACGCACTACATTCACTCCCGGCGACATCCGTGTCACCGTCACCTCCCCCGGTCTGCAGCCCGGAAGCTGCACCTTACGGTCGACGGCAGTAAAAAAATGACGTATCGTCGCATTTGAGCCGATAATTATATTTTTTGAGCGCTTTGCGCCTCGGTTTAACTTTGCGATACTATATTTTTGCATTGTTGCATCGCGCCTTAATATCGGCCCTGCACCTTAATATCAACCATGTGAACGTTAACCAATCTATTTTAATATGAAAAAGTTTACTTTTATTACCGCAGGTCTCGCAGGCCTGATGATGCTGGGCAGTAACGTTGCCTCGGCAGAACTGAGTATTCCCAAAATTTCGCTCGCGATTCAAACCAACTCAAGCAATCCCGATGTAGAGGTATTTGAGAGCGGCGCTCATTTCAATATGGTCAGCAACTATATCGGCTGGACAGGCGAAGACACCAAAGTAGCTCTCGGACAGGTCGACTTCGGCCCTGACGGCAACAAGTACAAGGCAGCCGCCATCGACCTTGCCAACGGATGGTACTGCGACGGATGGGCAATACTTCACGCCGGCCCAACCTACGAGGAGTCGGTACCCTTCACCCAGATAGCGCTCAACGAGACGGGCGGCTACGACAACTTCGTGACCTACGCCTCCAATTTCTCTTGCAACACTCCGCAGGAATCATGGAGCAACGGTCCGGCTATGGAAGGCATCACCTATACCAAACCTACCGGCAAACAGAACGTATATCTTACTTTTGTGGCCGGTGCCGGCAATATCCGCGCCATCAATTTCTACGAACAGGAACTCGTACCCGCCGACTTCGTGCGCAACCTCAACGAGGACGGCACTCCGGGCAACGACGACATGATAGCCCTCCTCTCGCCCGACCAGTATGAAGGATACAGCGAAATCGCTCTCCGCCTCAACTCCACGGAGTCTACCGCAATGAATCCCGAAGAATTCCCCGACGCACGTCTCGACGGTGAATCATGGGGCTGGACCGGCGACGGCTTCCTCGCCGACTACGGCAATGTCGATTTCGGCAACGGCGGCTACAAGCAGATTGTCGTCAACTTCACCCACTGGAGCGAAAATCTGAATGACTATCTGGAAATATATCTCGACTCCCCCGAGGAATCCAACCGTATAGCCAACGTCTGGGCAGGCCGCAACCTTGAAAACAAGGTATATATCAGCCTCGCCAAGAACCTTGCCAACAGCATTACCGGCACCCATAAGGTGATATGCAAATGGGTAGGCGGCAGTATAAACGTTCACCATATCGAATTTGTAAAAGACAATGTATGGCCCATCGCAACCGATTGCGGTATCGTGCTTGAGGATGTAGAGCCCGCAGCCGACGCGTTCCACATGACATTCATTGACTGCCCCGAAGGTCAGGGCAATCCCTGGTGCTACGCAGTGCGTGCCAAAGGCCAGTATGAGTCTGCCGGCAACATCGGTTATACCAAAAACGGTACCGTTATCGAATTCTATGACGCGAACGGCGACGGTGTTGACCTCGGCGACGGTTCTTACAAACGTATCATCGTCAACCACGCCAGCGAACCCACCTACGACGGACCGGTTGAACAGTCAAATTTCTCTTTCTACATCGACCTCGACCCCGACTTCGCTTACACCAACGACGATTTCGACCAGTATCTTGATGATATTCTCGCCGATCACGAACCGATCTGTATTGTACGCATGCAGGGCACAGGTGCATGGAGCGTACGCAAGAAAACTGCAGGCGCAATCCTGAAACCGGTATCGGGCAAGCACAGCCTCTTCATGGTTTACAACCAGACCTACAACACCAGCGCAGGCGCCAACGTGTTTGACATCTATCTTGACAAAGTAGAGGTAGCCGGCACCGAATCAATCGTCAACGACAAGACCGACAACAACGTGCAGGTATTCACTGCCGCAGGCGAAATCATCGTAAAAGCCGACATCCCCACCACAGCCGAAATCTTCTCGCTCAACGGACAGCGCGTAGCGGCAGCTACAGTGGAAGGCGAGGCTTCAATAGAAATGAACCGCGGTTTCTATCTCCTCCGCGCAGCAAATGCCGACGGTGTGAAATCTTTTAAGGTCATCGTAAAATAAATCCCGCAATATTCCGTTAATATAAATACAACGTCATAAGAATGTAAAAACTCTCATAGCAAAAAAAATAAAATTTTATATTATTATGACGCATAAAAGCAGGATTCTCCGCGAAGGAGCGTCCTGCTTCGTTTTATACACCCTACAAATAGTCCGTGACGGCAAATATTGCAAATCTGAGAGATTGAGGGTATTGCAAAATTGATGTTGACAACTGCATGACGTAGGGCTGCTCCCCGGAGCAGCCGATAGTGCAGACTGATTATCTCCAGCTTGGCGGCTGCACCGGGGTGCAGCCCTACATCATGACGTAACATATTATAAGTTATAAGTTTTGCAATACCCTCTTCAAGTAATGAGTAATTCGCCAACGTAGAGCCGAAGGCTCGGTGGTGTCACTATCCCCGTCCGACGCGTTAGCGGAGGGCGGGGTAAAAGCGAATACCGCTGTGCGAGCCCACGGAGAGGGCGAGTGTGTGATGACTTCAGATGTAATATTCAACACATTCGCCCGTTCCACGGGCTCACTTTATGATAGGTTGCTGTTGCCCCGCCCTCCGCTAACGCTACGGACGGGGATAGTGACACCACCGAGCCTTCGGCTCTCAGCTATTTGAACGGCATTACCCGAGCCGTGTGATACTACCCTCAGGTGCGCTTGCGCCCCCTTTCATTCGGGGTTGAGCTACAAATGTGCTATTTTTTTGACAATGCACATTTGGGCATAGCGCCAAATTTTTATAATTTCACACCCGATATATTAACCCAACATTACCTTATTTCGACAATGAAAAAAACTATACTGACACTTGCCTGCAGCGGCATGGCTGTGGCTGCAGTGGCCGGTGATGGGATAAAATATCCAATCACGCGCGAGATGCACAATCCGCTCTTTGTGGAATTTCCTTCGCCGATGTACGGCACGGACAGCATCGGGCGCATGTTCACGGCCGATGCTTCGGCACATGTATGGCCCGACGGACGCCTCTATGTCTACGCGAGCCACGACCTCGAGCCGCCGCAAGGCTGCGACCGTATGGACCGCTACCACGTATTCTCCACCGACGACATGGTCAACTGGACCGACCACGGCGAGATACTGTCGTCATACGACGTGAAAGAGCAGTCGGGTTGGGGCATCGAGGGCTGGATGTGGGCACCCGACGCGGCCTACAATCCCGCCAACGGAAAATACTATTTCTATTTCCCGCATGTCAACGAACCGCTCCCCTGGGGCGGCCATGACTGGCGCGTGGGCATCGCCGTGAGCGACAGTCCGGCAAGCGATTTCCACATGGCAGGCTACGTGGAGGGCGCTCCGTCGCTCATCGACCCGTGCGTGTTTGTCGACGATGACGGACAGCCTTACATCTACAACGGCGGAGGAGGCCAATGCGCGGGCGGCAAACTGCGGCTCGACGACTGGACGCGGCTCGACGGCGAGATGCAGCCTATGCAGGGCCTTGTGGATTTCCACGAAGGCACATGGGTACACAAATACAACGGGAAATACTACCTGTCGCACAGCGACAACCACGGCCGCGACGGCAACCGGCTGCGCTATGCCATGTCGGACTCCCCTCTCGGCCCGTGGGAGGACAAAGGTGTATATGTATATGCCACCGGCTGCGGCACAATCCACGGTTCCATCGTGGAATACAAAGGGAAATGGTACGCTTTATACCATGTGAACAATCCGTCGGGACGCGACGAGCTCCGCTCGGTATGCATCGACGAACTTGAATACAACCCCGACGGCACTATCCGCGTAGTGCGCAACTGGGGCACGCCGCACGACGAGATGCCGATGCTCCCCGAAGCCGGCGAGAGTCTCGCCATCGATGCCGTGAACTACAACAACGGCGGCGAACACTATGCCTACCACAAGAACGGCGCCGACGCTCCCGTGACAGCCGAATCGAAATCGGGAAAACATATCGCCGACATGGGCAAAGGCGACTGGATGCGCTATTGCGTCAATGCAAAGAGCGACGGCCGCTATGACATAACATTCAAAGTGGCTCCCAAAGCTCCCGAAACGAAATTCCACCTGAGCGCCAACGGCAGCGACATCACCGGCGAAATCGCGCTTGACGGCACATCGAAATCATTCGCCGACATCACCATAGAGGGGGTAAGCATAGGTGCCGACGTGGAATACCTCGACCTTCGCGCCGACAACGGCGTCTTCGACATCAAGTCAATCACCATCGTCCCCGCAAAGAATTGAGACACAATATGGTTGCTATGTTTTAACATGAGCACAACTATTTTTACAAAAGCACAGAATAAAAAATTTTAAATTCGTTCTTTTGCCGAGCCTTTTGTTCTCCTGTTGAATGCTCATACAAAATTCATTTCAACTAATTTATAAGCAACTAAATATACCATGAGTAAAAGAAAAATTGCAGGCGCACTCCTGTTTGCAGCCATGATGACGGCAGCTACCGCTTCGGCTGTCCCCGCATGGCAGATGAAGGAGGCCCCGATGATGACGCCGTGGGCTTCGGAGATAGACACCAAGTGTCCACTGCCGGAGTATCCGCGTCCGCAGATGGTGCGCAACGACGGATGGACCAATCTCAACGGTCTCTGGGAGCTGCGCAAGGGTGTTCCGGGGGAGGCGTACGACGCATCGTTCGACTACGACAAGAGTATTCTTGTGCCCTACCCCATCGAGTCGGCACTGTCGGGGGTGATGGAGAAGAGCGACGAGCAGTGTTACTGGTACCGCCGCACTTTCAGCGCGCCGAAAAAGATGAAGGGAAAACGCTTGCTGCTTCATTTCGGAGCTGTCGACTGGGAGTCGAAAATTTTTGTCAACGGCAAGGAGGTGGGACACCATACTGGCGGATACGATCCTTTCACAATCGACATCACCGACGCGCTGAAGCCCGGCTCAAAGGAACAGGAGCTCGCGGTGTATATCTACGACAACACCGGAACGGAGGGCCAGATGGTAGGCAAACAGTCGAAGAAGCCTCAGGGGTGCGTATATACCTGCTCCAGCGGCATCTGGCAGACTGTATGGCTCGAGACCGTGCCGGAGACATATATCAGCGGGCTTGAAATGGAGCCCGTGCTGTCGAAAAACGAACTCAACCTCAATGTCACTTCAAGCGACGGCAGCGGCACTGTCGATGTCAGAGTGAAGGATGACAAGGGGAAAGAGGTGGCCAGACTCACAGGTGCCGCCGGAGAGACATTGCACATAATAATTCCGGATGCCCACGCATGGAGTCCCGAGGATCCGTATCTCTACGATATGGACATCACGCTGAAGAAGAACGGCAAAAAGAGTGACGAGGTATCATCGTACTTCGGGATGCGCAGCATCGAGGTGAAGAAGGTGGACGGTTATCCCCGCATATTCCTCAACGGCAAGCAGATATTCCAGCTGGGGCCGCTCGACCAGGGTTTCTGGCCCGACGGCCTGCACACCCCTCCGACCGAGGAGGCCATGGTGTATGACATCAAGACGATGAAAGGCTTAGGCTTCAATATGGTGAGAAAGCATATCAAGGCGGAGCCCGACCGCTGGTATTATCTATGTGACCGCGAGGGTCTGCTCGTATGGCAGGACCTTCCCGCAGGGAGCTTACCCCGGGGGTATGAGGAGCTTGCGAAAAGCAATTTCAGGGATGAGGCCGTAAGGATAGTCAAGGCTATCAAGAACCATCCGTCGATAGTGCAGTGGGTGATATTCAACGAAGGCTGCGGCCAGTTTGACACGCCTGAAATGGTAGCGCTGATGGAGAGCAATGTCAACCGTCTGTCGGCTCCGGAGCAATGTCGTGCATCGCTGATAAGCAATGCCAGCGGCTGGGTAGACCATGAAGCCGGCGACATCATAGACAACCACAGCTATCCGCATCCGTCGGTGCCGGGACATGCCGAGCGCGCGGCAGTGTGCGGCGAATATGGAGGCATCACACTCAAGGTGCCGGGACATATCTGGCCCGGCGGCGAGTTTGAATACACCGCAGTCGACAGCAAAGAGGGTTTCACCGACTATTTCAACAATCTGCTCGACGAGCTCAAGGATCTGTACTACATCGGCCTCAATGCAGGCGTCTACACGCAGATATCGGATGTCGAGATCGAGAAGAACGGACTACTCACCTACGACCGCAAGGTGCTCAAGACCGACGACCCGGCCAGGATACGCGTCAAGGTTGAGGAGCTACTCGACATGCCGCGCAAGGGCGCGAAGATGACACCCGTGATATCGACAAGCGAGAACCACCGCTACAAATGGCGCTACAACATGGGCGATGATGTGGCCGACAACTGGTATGCCACAGATTTCGACGACACGTCATGGCCAACGGGAGAAGCAGGCTTCGGAGCCAACGCAGGCTCTTCGCAACACCTTGTGGGCACCGACTGGAACACGAACAATATCGTGATGCGCCGCTGGTTCAAAATTGGCGCCCTCAGCCCCGAGGCAATCGCGACACTGCGTTTCATGGCCTTTCACGACGAGGATATAGAGATATACATCAACGGTGTACGCGCCGCATCACGAGGAGGATACACCGGCCGGCACGTGCCTGTCGACATCACCGACGAGGGTAAGGCTGCGATACGCCCCGGTGAATGGAACCTGATAGCGATACGCGGCAGGCAGAGTTCGGGAGGACAGATGATGGACATCGGCATCTCGGCATTCGGCGACATCGACATAGACTACACGGAAGATTTCTCGGATATCGACGACAAACAGAAATAAAACAACCAATTGAAAAATACGATAAAATATGAGTAAGAAACGAATTGCAAGTGCTTTACTGTCGGCCATGCTAATGGCGACGACAGCATCGGCCGCCGCGGAGTGGCAGATGAAGGAAGCGCCCATGATGACCCCCTGGGCATCACAAATCGACACTTCGTGTCCCCTGCCCGAGTATCCGCGCCCGCAGCTGGTGCGCAACGACGGCTGGCTCAACCTCAACGGCATCTGGGAACTGCGTAAAGGCGTTCCGGAGGAGGCCTACAACGCATCGTTCGACTACGACAAGAGCATACTTGTGCCCTACCCCATCGAGTCGGCCTTGTCGGGCGTGATGGAGAAGGGTGACGACCAGTGCTACTGGTACCGCCGCACATTTACCGTGCCCGAGAATATGCAGGGCAAACGCCTGCTTCTGCATTTCGGCGCCGTGGACTGGGAGGCGAAGGCCTACGTCAACGGCAAGGAGGTCGGACGTCACACGGGCGGCTACGACCCCTTCACATTTGACATCACCGACGCGGTGAAACCGGGTTCGGGCGAGCAGGAGTTAGTGGTCTACATCGACGACAACACCGGCGCGCAGGGACAGATGACAGGCAAACAGTCGAAGAACCCGTCGATATGCTGGTACACCTGCTCGAGCGGTATCTGGCAGACGGTATGGCTCGAGGCTGTGCCCGAGACATACGTCAAAGCCATCGAGATGGAGCCTACGCTCAATCAGAACTGGCTTAACCTCGCGGTGACATCAAGCGCCGGAACCTCCGGCGGCACCGTTGACGTCAGCGTCAAGGACCGCGACGGCAAAGAGGTGGCCACACTGACCGACGGCGACATCAGCAAGACGCTGCGCATCACCATCCCGAACGCACATGTGTGGAGCCCCGACGACCCGTATCTCTACGACGTTGACATCACGCTGAAGAAGGACGGCAAAGAGGCCGACAAAATCTCGACATACTTCGGTATGCGCAAAATCGAGGTCAAGAAGGTGGACGGATTCCCCCGCATATTCCTCAACGGCGAACAGATATTCCAGCTCGGCCCGCTCGACCAGGGTTTCTGGCCCGACGGCCTCCACACTCCGCCGTCGGAGGAGGCGATGCTCTTCGACATAAAGACGATGAAAGACCTCGGCTTCAACATGGTGAGAAAGCACATCAAGGTGGAACCCGACCGCTGGTACTATCTCTGCGACCGCGAGGGTCTGCTCGTATGGCAGGACCTCCCTTCGGGCAACGTGGTAAAAGGCTACGAGGATGTTGCGAAAGCCAACTTCAAGGATGAGGCTGTAAGAATAATCAAGGCAATCAAGAACCACCCGTCGATAGTGCACTGGGTAGTGTTCAACGAAGGCTGGGGGCAATTTGACACCCCCGAGGTTACGGCTCTCGTGCAGAGCAACGTCAACCGTCTCTCCCCCTCGCGCTACGGCAAAGCATCGCTGATATGCAACGCCAGCGGCTGGACTGACCACGAGCTGGGCGACATCATCGACACCCACAGCTATCCGCACCCCTCCTGTCCGACCCACGCCTCGCGCGCATCGGTATGCGGCGAGTACGGCGGCATCACCCTCAAGGAGCCCGGCCACATCTGGCCCGGCGGCGACTTCCAGTACACCGTGGTCGAGACCAAAAGCGACTTCACCGACTATTTCAACATGCTCTGCGACGAGCTCAAGGACCTCTACTACATGGGACTCAATGCCGGCGTCTACACCCAGATTGCCGACGTTGAAATAGAGAAAAACGGTTTCCTGACCTACGACCGCAAGGTGCTCAAGACCGACAATCCCGCCAAAATACGAGCCAAGATACAGGAAGTGCTCGACATGCCGCGCAGCGACATGAAAGTGACCCCGATACTGTCGACAAGCGGCACACACCGCTACAGATGGCGCTACAGCATGAGCAACGACGTGCCGCGCCACTGGCAGGAACCGGGCTTCGACGACTCGTCATGGCCATTGGGCGAAGCGGCATTCGGCGCCAACGTAGGCTCATCGCAAAATCTGGTGGGCACGAACTGGAACACGAACAACATCGTGATGCGCCGCTGGTTCAAGATCGGCGACCTCAGCCCCGAGGCAATCGCGGCAATGCGTTTCGTGACCTTCCACGACGAGGATATCGAAATCTACATCAACGGCGTATGGGCAGCACAGCGCAGCGGATTTACGGGAGGATACGTGCCCGTAGACATCTCGGACCAGGCCAAGGCAGCAATCCGCCCCGGCGAGTGGAACCTTATAGCCATCCGTGGCAAGCAGAGCTCCGGCGGCCAGATTATGGACCTCGGCATCTCGGTGTTCGGCGATGTCGATGTTGACTACACCGAGGATTTCTCGGAGTACACCAACACGGAATTCAGTGAATTCACGGACCCTACTCAGCCGGTAAAGCCTTCGTTCAAGAAGGTTTCCGGCACTGACTTCTCGCACACTGCCGACCGCTCTAACGTGGCGTGGGGCGACCTTGACAACGACGGCAACCTCGAACTTCTCTATTCCGGACGTCACAACCACCTCAACGGTGGTTGTGACCGTACGCTTGTCTACAAGCACAAAGGCGACGGCAACTTCGCGACTGTCAACAACGACATGGCCACCGTCTACTACGCCGACCCCGTATGGCTCGACTTCGACAATGACGGCAACCTCGACCTGTTCATGCCGGGTCTGAAGAACCGCAACTACAAGGAAAATCTCGACGACGTGGCCGCATTTCTCTACAAAAATGACGGCAAGGGCAATTTCACCGACGTCAACGCCGAGGGCGCTTTCGGCATCAAGCCGATCTACAACGGCCGCGACGGAGGCCGTTCGCGCCACTGGGTGTCGGTCGGCGACTACAACAACGACGGCTACACCGACATCGTAGCCATCGGCTATGACGACTACATCGGCACCGACGGCAACGGCAACGCCATAGTGCGCAACGACCGCCGTGTGCTTTCGCTCTACAAGAACCTCGAGGGTAAAGGCTTCGAACTGCAGCAGACACCCCTCGACGGCAAGGAGCCGATGATGGGTCTGACCCGCGGCTCAGTTTACTTCGCCGATTTCGACAATGACGGCCGCCTCGACATCATGACATCGGGCTACGGCTCGCTCGAAGGCAACCTTCACATCTACTGGAACAACGGCGACGGCACGTTCAGCGAGCTTCCCGGCCGTTTCTTCGGTTCGTACGACTCATCGTGCATGCCCGCCGACCTCAACGGCGACGGACTTACCGACATCCTCGTGACCGGCTACGCGGGCTACGGCTCGGGCAACAGCAAGGAGATATTCATCTACCGCAACAACGGCAACCGTCAGTTCTCGCTCGTGCCGCGCGCAGAGTGCGGGTTCGAGGGGGTTGACGGCGCCACGCCCGACGTTGCCGACGTGAACGGAGACGGACTTCCCGACATACTTATCGGCGGACACGGTTCGGAGCATGAGATCACGACATGGCTCTACCTGAACTGCGGCGATTTCGTGTTCACGCAGATGGGCGGCTGGTATGACGATCCGTTCGGCAAGAAGTTCACATTCGACCGTATCAGCCACGGCAACTCACACCTGATCGACTACAACAACGACAACCGTCTCGACGCATGGACAATGGGCTGGGCTCAGGCCTCAAGCTGCGGCAAGGACTGCGGCGCATCGCTCTATACCAACACCACTTCGGCAGCAAACAAGGCTCCCGACGCTCCTGCCAACCTAAAGGTTGAATACAATGCCGCCTCCGGAGAGTTCACATTCAGTTGGGATGCCCCCGAAGATGACAATACTCCGAAAAACGCGCTGCGCTACAATCTTTATCTCAGCAAAGCGGGAGACGACAAAGCATACATGACTATTCCGGCCGACATAGCCACCGGACGGCTCAAAGTAACCGAACTTGCAGCCGCCATAGCCACCACACGCTATTCGCTGACCGTGCCGGTGGAGGACGCCGAGTATGAATGGGGCGTACAGGCCATCGACAACGGCAAAGCCGCCGGAAAGTTCGCTACCGCATCGTTCAATCCGTCCGATATAGCATCCGTCGGCACTCTGACCACCGACAGCGCACCGTCACTCTATGCGCTTGACCATGCTCTGGGTTATTCAGTCAGCGATACATCCGCCACACTAAGCGTCTACAACGCCACAGGCATACTGCTGCATCATGCCGCCGTAACCGGCTCCGGCACCGTCCCCCTCCCGGCACCGGGACTCTACATAGCCTCCCTCGCCCCGGCACTCCTTGCCCCCGTAGCCCTTAAATTCCTCATAAAGTAGTGGGCAACTACATTTAGCTGTTAAAAGTGGCAGCAAATTGTAGGGACGCGATTCATTGCCCTTTCGTGTATTGTAAGTTTTGTGACACAGCCATACTTGGCCGGGGTATCAATATTGTCATATTACAACAATCAGGGCGCTACGGCCGGTATTCCGGTGTAGCGCCCTGGTTTATTTTTATGGGATTGCGGTTATAATCCGTCAGCGGATTATACGCTTGCTTACTTTATTGCCTTTCTTGACGAGATATACTCCGGCAGAAGTGGGATACTCGACACGCATACCCTGGAGGTTGTAGTATTCCTCGGGGGCATTGGGGTCATCGGTAGCGACGTTTTCAACTCCGCTGAGGCCGGTGTCGCCATTGGCGTTGTAGATACCGTAGTTGCGTACCTTGACATTGTCGCCTGTCTGAATGCCTGAGCCGTTGTTGAAGATTACGTTGCATGCGTCGAGAGCGCCTTCGGTCTCTACGGTGTATTCGTAGTAGTCTCCGTTCTTGGCGAGCTTGGTGCCGGGCCAGCCGCCGGTGATTTCATTGCACTCGTTGCTGCCGTAGATGTAGCAGTATACGTTGCTCCAGTTTGCGGCGCTGTTGTCGAAGTAGATGTGCCATACGGTAGATTTGGTATCCACTTTTGTATAGACTGCCGAACCGGTCTTGGTCTCGATGCCGTCAGTAGCGCTCCAGCTTACAGTCACTGACTCGCCGTCGACCATATCGGTGCCGAGAGTGAAGGTTGCAGTGCCGTTGAACGACATCTGGGCGCCGTTGCCTATCTTATACCATGCCGAAGTGGCGTTGGTGGCAGTGATGGTGACATCCTGGGTGCCTACGAAAGTACCGCCGTTGGGGCTGAGTTTCACGCTGAGACCCGATGCTTCGATGATGTCGTAGGGCTCGAGGCCGGAACCGAGCTTGTAGACACCGCCGTTGACGAATTTGTATCCGCCCTCGTTGTTGCCGGGAGACTGACTGTTGCCTGCATTGCTGAAGATAATCCTTGCTGAAGAGGGAATTTCGGCATCGCCGGTATATGTCCATTTGTACATGTTATCGCCGAGATACTGCAACGACTGTCCGGGCCATGTGCCTCCGGTGTAGTTGGTCTGGTCGTCCCAGATCCATGCAGTCGCTGCTGTCCATGACTCATGATAGAGGAAGATGGCCTGCTCGCCGGCCTCGATAGAGGGAGCGATTACGGGGTCGGGCTCGACGCGGTCGCCGCCGGGGCCTACAGGGCCGGGGGTGGGATTGGGCTTGATGGTGGTCGTTTCATCGGGCATGGTTTCATCGGGCCATGTAGTCCAGTTCTCTTCTGCGGGAGCATCGGCGTAGAGATACTTGCCGTCATTGCCGATTTTGCCGGGGCCGTCGAGTACGAATACTCGCATGTTGCCTTTACCTGAGCATGTGGCGGTGAGCGTGTTGTTGGTCACATTCTGTACTTCGCCGGTGATGGCATCGACATAACGACCGTTGAGGATGCCGGTGAATGTCGAGTTGCCCGAGATGGTTACAAGCACATACGAGTCAACCTTGTCGTCGGTGTAGCGACGTTTGAAAGAGAGGCTGCCCGAGCAACCTTCGGTAGAATACTGACCTTTGCGGAGAGCGGGCACGGCAGCGCGGATTTTGTTGAGGCGCTGGATGTGGAGCGCGAGAGGATATGAAAGCGTAGAGGCGAGGTTGCCTGTGGCGCCGCTGTAGTCGGCGAAATCGTTGACGGTGACATCGCCTTCGATATAACCGCCGAAATATGCACGGCCTGAGTCCTTGAGAGCAAGAACGGCACCTTTGTCAATAGCTTTGCCTTTCTGGAACTCTACTTCCGAACCGTAATAGATACAGGGAATGCCGCGGAACGAAAACATCAGCGAGAGGTTTTCGGCCCAGGTTGCCTGGTCTTTCGAGAAGCGGAAGTTGCTGTCGGGAGCATAGTCGTGGGAGTCGACATATACCACATTATATGTAGCATCATTGTAGAGGTAGTCCTGACTGTGAACGCCGAATGCGCCCGCTGCCGAATTGAAATTCCAGTGCATCGCGAAGTCGATGACGCTCAGGCCGGAGAAATCGCTATAGTCGGGCTTGTGATAGTCATTGCCGTTGAGCAGGGCGTTGTCACTCTTGCGCAGTATGGCGTCTGCGTGGCCCAGGTCATCTTCGGCCGACTGGTGCACTGAATCCCAGTTGGTGTGGCCGCTGACAGTCTCATAGTCGTGCGAGCCTTCGGTCTCGGTGGGAATGGCCACGACAGAGTCCCACGACTTGGGGTCGTAGTCCCATGCATAGTCCTTCGACTCTTTCCATGTGTAGTAGCAGGGAGAGCAGTTATAGTTCGCACCGCGGTAGATCACCTCCATCGAACGCGCGCAAACCTCGCCGAACATGAAGAAGGGAGTGTTGCCACGTTTTGCCTTGGCTTCGGCTGACTCTGCTGCCTCAAGGAGCTGCGGGAGGAAGTTCTTGTTGAACGACAGACGTGGAATATGACCCGCGGTGTCGATACGGAAACCGTCCACACCCATCTTGATGAAGCGAGAGTAGCAGTCTACGATATATGAAGTGACGCCGGGGTGCTCGGTGTTGAGGTCGACGCAGTCGCCTGCAATCTGTCCCCACCAGCGAGAGGGATCGTCCCAGTCAAACCAGGCTTTGTGGTGCCAGTAGTTGTGGGTATCCTTGTTGGTGAAGTCGGAGTTTTTCATCAGCGCCAGGCGCGAGCCATACTGGGCGGCAGGCTTCATCGAGGCATAGTTTTCGGGAAGCAGGCCCCCTTCGCTTTTGGGCACCACTTTCATCGAAGCATTGATGTCACCGAGATCCTGTGTATAGTCTTTCTCAAACATCTTGCAGAGATAGTTCTCACCGAAGTTTCCGGTGTGCTGCAGCACGATGTCGAGCACGAGTTTCATGTCGCGTTTGTGAACTTCGTCGATAAGTGTCTGGAATGCTACATCAGCATCAGCGTCGGTCGCATCCTTTGATACATAACGATGGTCGATTTTCGAGAAATCCATCGCATGATAGCCGTGATAGTCAAGGCCGGAACCGTTTTCTACGATAGGTGTGATCCAGACAGCGGTGAAACCGAGAGCCTTGATGTAGTCGAGCTTCTCGATAAGACCTTTGAAGTCGCCTCGCCATTCGGGGTCGTTGACATTGAGCACACCGTCCCAGCAGTAGGTGTTGTTGCTGATGTCACCGTCGTAAAAACGTGTGGTCATGGCAAAATAGATTGTCTCGTCGCGGAAATCGGTACGATCTCCGACAAACGTGGCCGCGTTGGATGACAGAGCTGTCATGGCTACAGCCGTCCCCAGCAGCAAGCGGGAAATCTTTTTCATCTTGTGAAATTTAAGAAATGTAAGTAATTATGAAGTTGGTATTAAAATTTTATAATTCGGTATAGATATAAAATATTCTGCAAATATATGCATTATCATACAATTATGCAAGCTGATACGTAAAAAAACATAAAAAAAGGCCTGTCTGCCGGAGACAGGCTCTTTTTTTTATGTGACGTATATAAATTATACAGTCAGGTCATAATGCCAGGGGCATTATTTGACAACGAATTTCAATGCATCGGCACTGCCGTCGACGCTGAGCATATAAAGCCCTGCGGGGCAGCCGGCGAGCGATATTTTTCCGCTGCCCGAAGCCACTTTGACGCCGGAAGCATTATATACGGTACCGACAGCTACGGCCGAGGGCAGTATGACACTGCGCGATGCGGCATCATAGTATGCCGGCGTACCGTCGGCAACGATGTCGCTCACTCCGCCGAGTCCGACATATACCTTGTTGGATGCGGCCGATTCGACTCCGGCATTTTCGGCTGTCACGTGGTAAGCGCCGCCGGTCATGCCGTTTTCGGGGAAGTCATAGCTTGTAGCGGTAACGCCGCTTACAACCTTCACGCCGTCGCGATAAATATTATATGTGACTGCATCCGAGGCTTCAGCGGCAGCCGCTTTGGCGCTGCGTCGGTCGGGAGCCGCCAGGGTGGCGTATATGCGCCAGTTGCCGTCAAGGGTCTTGTTAAGGCTCTTGAGAGTCTTCCACGAGGTGTCACCCGCCGAAGCCGACAGGAGGTTACCGTAACCGTCGTCGGCCGGTCCTGCATCGAACAGCATCGGTTTGACACCGTTGGCGTATGTCAGGTGATAGCCTATCATTATGTCGCGGTCGGCAGTGATGACGAAGGGTTCGTTAAGGCGTATCTCATTGTATCCCTCTGTCGAGATGGCACGCAGGTCGGAGAGAGCGATTTCCTGCTCGTACACGAGGTTCTTGTCAACGAAGATGACCACGCTTGCCGAATTCACATCGACCGAGTAGAGACCGAACTTGATATGTGTTATCCTCATACCTTTGCTTGCGGCAAGTTTCTCGGCGGGGAAGAGCTGCACGGCATAAGTCTCGCGCGTGCCGCTGCCGGTCATGCCGACACCGTAGCTGGCACCGTCGACGCAGTAGCTGAGTACGGGAGCGCTTTCGGGCACGCTCCACTGCAGGTCGTGGGTAGCGTCAGCATCCGTAACATCATGTTTCGAGCGGAGGTCGTAGGGGGCGATGCCGGCCTGCTCGATGTCGTAGTCAACCACAACAGCATCAGATTTGGCCGATTCCCATCCGTTGGAGTAAACGGCCGACACGGCGAATGTGTGCATGCCGTATCCGTCGAGAGCGGCGGTAAACGAACGTTGGTCAGTGGTGCCAGTCAGCTCGCCGTTGCAGTATATATTGAACGATGCTGGAGTCAACGATGCGGGAGCACGATGCGGCTGAGATGCCGACGCCTCGGGATTGATGCCGTAATCGGCTTCGGCAGCCGGAACAATCACTTTACGCAGCGATGCCTTACCGCAGTCAAGCGAACCGATTTCGACCGATGCGGGAGCAGCCTGTGGCTGTGTGCCGGAAACTTCCGACGCCACTGCCGAAATAGCGATATTGTAATTATTGTAAGTAGAGTTGATTGTGCCGAGGTTCATCCATGTCGACATTCCCGCGAATTTCACGATGGCGCCGCCTGTGACCAGCGGGCCCTCATCGAGAATAATCGGAGATGTGCCGCCGGGAAGCGCCGCGTTGTATGCGATGATTATATCCTCCTCGCCGGTAATATCGACGGGAGTGTCAAGCGTAAGAGTATATGCGGTAAGGGCGTTGACGGCTCCGGCTTCGATAGCTGTCGAAGAACGCAGTTTGCCGCCACCGTACACCTCGAGAGAGAATCCGGCGGGAATATCCTCGCCGATGATGAAGTTCAGCTTTGTTATCCGGTATCCGGCATAGGGAGCGAGCTCGTCGGCGGTAAAGCGTGTGCCGTAGGAGATTTCCATGTCCTCATCAAAGCCGACCTTGTAAGCGATGCCGTTGTGGTGTTTCAGCTCCACGTCCATGCCCCATGCAAGGTCGACAGTACCGTCTGCCCTGTCGAGACTTGCCGACGAGAGCAGCGGAGCGCGGTAGGCGGCGGGTAGTTTGGCCGTAGCTTTGGCGACCGTGCGTTCAGACACATTTCCGTTGTCGGCCACAGCCTCGACCGAATACACGTAGCTTCCGGGAGCGGGAGCCACATCATTGTAGCCGGTGGCGGTGACGGACTGCGCTATCAGCTGGTCGTCGCGGTATACGTTGTAGCCTTTGGTAGTGGCTCCGTAAGCTGTTCCGCCTTCAATATCAGCCGAAAGCATCCAGTTGCCGGGGATGTTGCCCGATGCGAGCGTCTTCCATGTCGGCTTGGAATTCAGGAAGTTGGACGAACTTGGCGACGATGTCGAGAAGCAGTTGCCTTTCGAGCCTACCGCTGCCTTGCTGTCGACGCTGATAGGCTTGGTCTTGGGAGTCTGGAGCACATAATATCCGTAGGCATAGCGGCTTCCGGATTCAATCTCCACGGGAGTAGTCAGTTTGAATTTGGTCCACTGGTCGGCTTTTATCTGCGCGATGGTCTCTGCCGGCACCACCTCGGAGTATACGAATACACCGTCCTTCATGACCCACAGAGTAAGGCCGGTGACCGTGGCCTCCTTGAAATGCCCGTTGATGGCGGTCAGCTTGCCGCCGACAAACGAGATGAGGTCGTCGGCGTCAAATTCATTCTTAATCCACACCTTGGTGTTAGACGAAGCGGTTCCGCCGATAGCGTTGCCGTAGATCCCGTTTGTCCATGTCAGCAGGTTGTCGCTGCCGCGAAGTAGCGGAGCGCTCCAGCTCAGTGCCACGTCAAGATCGGCGGCTGCCGCAGCCAGTGAGGCGGGAGCCGGATAGCTGTCGGCCGCGGTCTTTACGGTGGCGTAGTATTCCGGCGATTTGTATGCCCCTGCCGAATATACGGCTTCCACGGCGTATGCGTTTTTGCCGCTTGCCTGGCCGCTGAGGCTGCACGAAGTCTCCGAGGCCGGAGTCTGCGCCACCTTCACGCCGTTGGCATATACGTTGTAGCTGTCGGGAGCTTCGTCGACATCGTTGGCAAGATGCGCCGTCACCAGATAGGTGCCGCGGCCGTTATGGCTCCATGTCTTTCCGTCAAATGAGTAAAGGTCGCCTTTGGAATTGACAGCATTGTCCATGATAGCCGACATTGTCAGGTTGGGGCCATGCTCTATTTTGAGTGCCACCATCACTTCCTTGCCGGCCGGGATGGTATATGGCGCGTCGAGATGTATCGTACGGAAAGAGTCCTTTTTATAGCCCGACATATCGGCCGGCTGCTCCCTTACCACTTTCCCATCCTCATAAATGAGCACTGTCACGGCGACTACCGGACGGTACTCGTAATAATCCACGGCGTCGATGACTTCGCCGGCAAGCGGACTCAAATCGGCAGGTGTGAACCGTGACGCAACATAGATGACAGCCGGCTTCTGCGGCGTAGCCTGTCGACCGTCATCGCCATCGTAGGCATAGCCGTTATGCCACGCAAGCGTCTTGGCGCTTTGCGGTGCCTTCCAGCTGAGACTCACGTCGGAGAAGTTGGTCGAAATCTCAACCGAATGAGGCGCGCCCTGACGGGCCCACATAGCGGCAGGCAGAAGTACTGCAGCCCCGGCCAAAAGTGATGATAGTAATCTTTTTGTCATTTTTAAATTAAATTAGGTGAAATGATTGACAAACTTCCCGCACACAAGCGGGATTATATGGCAAAAATACAAATATTTTTGCAAAAACAAAGATTTATGTATTATTTTCCCACCAAAATATGCGCAAATAAATACATTATTTCATTTTTTCATACAATATTCCACGTTATCAGGGAGTTTCGTGATTATGCGCGCATCGAGCATCCTCGACTCGCAGAAATCGCCGGCCGCGGAGCAAGGCAATCGCCGGCACAGGGGTAAAAAGTGTCGCCTGCCACCCTCCGTCGGGGCGATTGGCGAAATATTTGCATTTATGGAGATATTTGATAATGATATTTTCAAAAAAAGAATTACCTTTGTTGAATATATAATTTTATAAATATGTATGACCCGGGGTCGTTTGGGACCAGGGGTCTCATTAACGATATATTTTTTTAGTTTTACGAATTTCTTTCAGCAGCATGAGAGTCAAGATACATAGCGAAGGCAATAACCTGCTGGTGGTTCTGGCGCTGGCGCTCATTATTATCAATGTGCCGCTGTGGCTTACGCTCCACAACATTATTGCGCTTCCGATTGTTGTAACGGCAGTATCGGGAACGCTGTTCCTTCTGGTATTGAATTTCTTCCGTTCGCCCAAACGCCACTTCAAAGGCGACCCGGTCAATGCCGTGGTGGCTTCGGCCGACGGCAAAGTGGTGGCCCTTGAGGAGACATTCGAGGATGAATACCTCCATGAGCGCGTAATACAGCTGTCGGTGTTCATGAGCGTGTTCAACGTGCATGCCAACTGGTTTCCGGTCGATGGCAAGGTGATATACACCAAGCACCACAACGGCCGCTTCATGGCTGCCTATCTGCCCAAATCGAGCAAGGAGAACGAGCGCTCGACCGTGGTAATCGAGACGCCTGAAGGACAACGGATACTGATGCGGCAGATTGCCGGCGCGATGGCGCGGCGCGTGGTCACCTACGCCGAGCCGGGCGACGACGCCAACATCGAAGACCACATGGGCTTCATCAAATTCGGCTCGCGCGTCGACCTCTATCTCCCGCTGGGAACCGAGATTTTTGTTAATATAGGCGATAAAACACTTGGCGGCCTGACGCTTGTCGGACGCCTTCATCCTGAAAAGAAACAATGATACGCAATATAATCAATATGGTGCCCAACTGCATCACCCTGCTCAACCTGCTGTCGGGGTGCGTGGCGATAATCTTTGCATTCAGTCCGCTCGATGTGCATGACCGGCTTTTGGGCTGGGAATGGGCAGCCATAATGATGGGCATGGCCGCCTTGTTCGACTTCCTCGACGGAGCCGTGGCCCGTATGCTCAACGCTAAATCCGGCATAGGCAAAGAGCTCGACTCGCTGTCCGACCTCGTGAGCTTCGGGGTGGCGCCGGGACTGCTGCTTATGAACGTGCTGCTCGCCGCCGGTGCGGGCTGGTGCAGCTACATCGCGCTGTTCCTGCCGCTGATGGGCGCTCTGCGTCTTGCCAAATTCAATGTCGACGACTCGCAGACGGTCACCTTCAAGGGCCTTCCGATACCGGCCAACGCCATATTCTGGATCGGAACGGTAGGCGCGATGATGAACGGACAGCTGCGCCCCACAGTAGGCATAACCGTGGCCGTAATCATCATGATGGGGCTTCTGATGGTGAGCAACATGCCGATGTTCTCGCTAAAGATGTCGAATTTCTCGCTGCGAGATAATTTCGTGCGCTATTTCGTAGTGATTGCCACCGTTATATTCGTAGCCACGATGGGCGTGGCAGGCTTCGCGGCCGCCATCCTGCTGTATATCGTGGTGTCGGCATTGCAGCGCATAGTAAGAGTCACAACCGAATAATCATAAGCAATAGTTATTTAACGGTAGAATAATGGGTACTTTTCTCCTGCTGTTATTTATAATATTTTTCGTCGTACCGTTGGTGCGCATAGCCTACACCGTATATAAAGTGCGGAGCAAGATGCGCGATGCCATGAAAGGGATGTATGGCGCGCAGCAACCCGATGCAGGCTCCGATACACGCCGGGCGCGCAAGGGGGGCTGGTCGGCGCCCGGCGAGCATCGCAAAAAAATCGGCAAAGATGTAGGCGAATACGTGAAATTCGAGGAACTGCCCTCCTCACCCGCATCCGACACATCGCAAGCCCCACGCCATACGGCCTACGAACCGCAAATCACCGATGCCGACTGGGAGGATATAAAATGAAAAATACCAACTACATGCCCCGGCTGTACGATTTTCTACGGCAGCTGGCAGCCAACAACAACCGCGAATGGTTTGCCGCCAACAAGCCGCTCTATCTCGAACTGAGGCAACTGTGGGAGGAGGATATCAACCGCCTCATAGCATGCATGTCGGCATGGGAGCCGCGCCTGTCGCATCTCACGGCCAAGACCGCAGCATTCCGCATATACCGCGACATACGGTTCTCCCACGACAAAAGTCCGTTCAAGACATATTTCTCGGCGGCGTTCAGCCAGTACGGCAAGATGACGCACCGCGCCTGCTACTACCTGCATATCGACGGCACGCCCGAAGGCGGCCTCTACGGCGGCGCATGGTGTCCCGACAGCGCCATGCTGCGCAATATACGCAAGGCGATTGTCGACAACATAGAGGAATTCGAGGCAATTGTCAACGACCCCGCCATGCACGAAGCATTCCCGCAGTGGTACTGCAACATGCTCAAGACAGTACCCAAAGGATACGACCGCGACCATCCGCAGGCGCAATACCTGCGCATGAAGGACTATGGCCGCTTTGCGCCGACCGACCCGAAGCTGTTCTGCGACCCGGCGTGGCCCGAGATTGTGGCCGAACGCTTCAGCAAGGTACAGCCCTTCGTGGAATTTATCAACTATTCGCTCGACGAATAGCGCTCAATCAATCAGACGGGTCAGACAGGTCCGACCCGTCTGACTTGTCTGACTTTGTCATGGCCTCCCCCATAATATTTTTTTTGACTGCAAAAGAAAAATTGTTATCTTTGTCAAAACTCATTTTTACAACAATATCAAACTTCATATATCATGGCAGAAATCAAGACAATAGGTATCCTGACATCAGGCGGCGATGCCCCCGGCATGAACGCCGCCATACGCGCCGTCACCCGTTCCGCAATCTACAGCGGACTTAATGTCAAAGGCATATACCGCGGATACCGCGGACTTATCGCCGACGAAATTGTCGACTTCCACACACAGAACGTGTCAAACATCATTCAGATGGGCGGCACGATACTGAAGACTGCCCGTTGTAAAGAATTTCAGACACCAGAAGGACGCCAGCTGGCATACGACGTGATGCAGCGCCATCAGATCGACGCCCTTGTGGTCATCGGCGGCGACGGCTCGCTCACCGGAGCGCGCATCTTCGCCAACGAATTCAACTTCCCCATAATCGGCCTCCCCGGCACCATCGACAACGACCTCTTCGGCACCGACTCGACTATCGGCTATGACACGGCACTCAACACCATCATGGACTGCGTCGACAAGATACGCGACACCGCCACGTCGCACGAACGCCTCTTCTTCATCGAAGTCATGGGCCGCGACGCCGGCTTCCTCGCCCTCAACGGCGCAATCGCCGCAGGAGCCGAGGCCGCCATTATTCCCGAAATCTCAACACAGGTCGACCAGTTGGCCGAACTCATACAGAACGGCTTCCGCAAGAGCAAGAACTCATCGATTGTGCTCGTGGCCGAAAGCCCCGTCACCGGCGGCGCGATGGGCTTGGCCGAACGTGTGAAAAACGAGTATCCCGGCTACGACGTACGCGTATCGATACTCGGCCACCTGCAGCGAGGCGGCTCCCCCACTGCCTACGACCGCATCCTCGCCTCACGCATGGGTGCCGCAGCCATCGACGCTCTCATGGACGACCAGCGCAACGTCATGATCGGTATCAAGAACGATGAAATCGTCTACGTACCCTTCACCCGCGCCATCAAAAAGGAGAAACCCATCAACCGCGACCTCCTCGAGACACTCCGCCGCCTCTCGATATAAAATACCGAAACGTTCAAGACAGCATAAAGGCGGTCGCGGAGTAATATCTCGGCCGCCTTATATATTTTCACATTTAAATTTTGAGAAATCGAGTAAAAATAACAGCGCTAAAATTTGCATGGCAAGAAAAAAAATACTAACTTTGCCACGCAAAAGCAGGGGTATTAGCTCATCTGGCTAGAGCGCGACACTGGCAGTGTCGAGGTGAGCGGTTCGAGTCCGCTATACTCCACTTGATGTAACAACAGCATCAAGGTCCCATAGCTCAGTTGGTTAGAGCACCTGACTCATAATCAGGGAGTCCTAGGTTCAAGCCCTAGTGGGACCACCGATTGAAAACCAAGCACTTACATTCATTTGTGGGTGCTTTTATTTTTGTGGCACGGAAAAACCGGTACAGAACTTTTATTTCGTTTCATTTTAATTAAAGGAGTGAATATTAAAATTACTGAGGAATAATGTATCCCGAATATTCCATATAGGCCATTAAAATATTCATGCATATTTGGCTCCAATCGCCAAAATCAATGATAATATTTATCAACAGCATGGATAGAATATGTCCATTTTGGAAATCCCAAATCAAAATTCTGAAAAACCACTCAGTAGAGGGTTGCAGCCTCCAATATCCGGTCAGCTGACTTGAAGAAGTATTCTTCATGTAGAAGAATAGTCGATTCGGAATTGGCAGGTTGGTTTTGACCTATTACCCCCGAAAAGACATTCTTCCATGCGGTGCTTCGCGGTGCGAAAATAGCGACTATAAGTGGAACTGTTATTTTATCTTTTGCGTCATGTTACGACAGATGTCGAAATGTCGTATTATAAACTATTGTTCACAACCGGAAAGATATGAAACACCGCAGCAAAAAAATACTCTCATATATCATCACCATAGCAGTGATTGCCGCAGCCGCCGTATGGGTAGGCAGCCGATTCATACATCTGGGCAATGTCGAGTTTACCGACAACGCGCAGATACACCGCCAGATAGTGCCTGTCAACAGCCGTGTGCAGGGCTATATCAAGGAGATACGTTTCAACGAGTACCAGCCTGTGAGCAAGGGTGATACCCTCGTCATAATCGACGACGCCGACATGCGTCTGGAGGTGGCGCGCGCACGTGCCGGCTACCGCAATGCCCTTGCAGGCAAAAGCGTGGCCGACTGCTCGGTGACCACCGCTTCGGCCGATGTGGCCGTGAGCGAGGCTTCGATTGCCGAGGCAAAAGTGCTGATGGAGCTTGCCCAGGCCGACCTGGCGCGCTATGAAAAACTTCTGGCCAAAGATGCCGTGACACGCCAGCAGTATGATGCCGCACATACCGACTATGAGGCGAAAAAGGCCCGCTACGAGATGCTTTCACGCCAACGCAGAGCCACGTCGACGGTGGTCGACGCAAGCCGTCAGCGCATATCGCAGTCGGAAGCGGGCATCGAACTGGCCCAGGCGCTGCTCGAGACCGCCGAACTCAACCTGAGCTATACCGTAATCCTCGCGCCCTGCGACGGCTACACCTCACGCAAGGATATACATGTTGGACAGCTCGTGCAGCCCGGACAGACGCTTCTTGATGTCGTCGAGTCGGGCAACATCTGGGTCACGGCCAACTATAAGGAGACCCAGCTAAAACATATCGCTCCGGGCAGCAAGGTAGAAGTGGAAGTGGATGCCGTGCCCGACGTGGTGTTCAACGCCACGGTCAAATCAATCTCCACCGCTACGGGAGCGTCGCTGTCGCTGCTACCTCAGGACAACTCGGCAGGAAATTTCGTAAAGGTGCGCCAGCGCATTCCGGTGAGGATTGAGTTTGACGCCGACAACAACGCCGACGACATGGCCCGACTGCGCGCGGGCATGAATGTGGAATGCAAAGTGAAATACTGATATGGCTGACCGGCACGCTCCGCAGGGACCGTTCGACATTCCCGAGGTCCCCGATTTCGTACCGCGGCGGTTAAAGCCGTACCTGTTCATCTTCTTTGTGCTCATAGTGCAGTTTGCGGGGGGAGTATACCTCGCCGCGGCCACCGACATGGTAGGCACAACGGCGCTCATGCAGGAGGATATTCTCATGGCGGGATATGCCTCGCTGATAGGCATGTCGATAAACTTCGCGGTGATGTTCCGCATCAAGTTCCGGTTTTCCACACGCACGCAGATGCTCGCGTCGGGAGCGGTGCTTATCGCCGCCAATATAATATGCGCCCACACCACAAGCGTGCCGGTGCTTGTCGGCACCTGCTTCGTGGCGGGATGGTTCCGCATGCAGGCCACATTCGCGTGCAATTCCACCATACAGCTGTGGCTCACGCCAGTCAGGGACATGGCGATATTTTTCTGCTACGTTTATATCGTGGTCGACAGCGTGATACAGCTCAGCGGCATAGCTACGGTCTACACCGCATTTTTCTCGCAATGGGAATATATGCACTGGATCATGACAGGACTGCTCGCGCTGATGATGCTGATGGTGACGGTGCTCGTCAAACCGCTGCGCTGCCCGATGTACATTCCGCTGCTCGGCATCGACTGGATAGGCGCGTTGCTTTGGGCTATGTTCATGATGTGCTTCACGTTTGTATGCGTCTACGGCAACTATTTCGACTGGTGGGACGCCGTGGAGATAAGGGGCGCGGTGCTCATAGGCACGGCATGCGCCGCCATCAACGTGTGGCGCGCCACGTTCCTGCATCATCCGTATATCGGACTGCGGGCGATGAAAAACCGCAACGTAGTGCGTGCCACAGGCATCTATCTGGTTTTCTTCACGCTTTTGGCCACCGAGCATGTGTTCGAACACAGCTATGCCGCCAACATACTCGGATTTGACGAGACTAACCTGATAGACCTCAACTGGTATGTGTTCGCCGGCATAGTGGCGGGATGCACGTTCACGTGGCTTACCTTCGCGCTACGCAAGTGGCGGTACAAGACGATGACGGCCATAGCGTTTGCCCTCGCCATCGTGTACCTCGCGTATTTCTATTTCTTCATAGACTACGGCGTGGAGAAGGAGATGCTGTTCCTGCCGCTGTTTTTCAGAGGGGCCGCTTCGGTCATAATCTCGATTATCTTCCTGACGTCGATAGTACAAAGCGGACTGTCGTTTCAGGAATTTCCGCAGGCGCTGACCATCAACGGCTTCACGGGCGCGGTAATGGGAGCCGTATTCGGACCGGCCGTCGTGGGCGAGCTGCTGCGCCACGTCATGGCGGAAAACGCGTCGCTGCTCGGAGCCAACATCGTGGATTTCAATCCCGACATCGCACATGCTCCCATCGGGCAGCTTTACGGCATGGTGCAGACGCAGGCTCTCGTAATATCGATGAAAGAGATTTACGGATGGCTTCTCATAGCGGCCATCATCTCCCTGGCACTGATACTCATAGGCCGAAGCACTACGCGCCCGTTTGCCATCTTCCCCAAATGGAGCACGATACGCCGCGCAATCAGGCATGTGGTCCGCAGCGCCACGCGCCACGCCGACAGTCAGGCATGGATTACCCGTCCTGACTGATGCCGGCGGGGCTGTCAACGAGCTTGGCGATAAAATTATAGTGATTAAGGGAATTTTTATAGATTTTTTGTATATTTGCTTCCGGATATAAATCCATTTTTACTTATACTTACAAAATACTATTTTTATCATCACCCCAATTATTATCAACACTCCATGAAAAAAGCGATTTTAGGAGCAGCACTGCTTGCCTCCCTGTCGGTTGCGGCTCAGCAGCCAAAAATCTACATCGCCTTCCAATGGCACATGCACCAGCCTATCTACACGCCAGGTGAGACTGTAATGGAAACCCATCAGGGCGGGTCATTAAGCTATGACCTCCTCGATGTATTCACTTCGCGTACGGGGGCTTACACCAACTGGCCCGCACAGGCTGTCGACAAACTGATTGCCGCCAATCTGCCCGGCGGCGCACAGGTGTCATTCTCCGGCTCTCTGGTCGAGAACCTCAACGTAATCGAAAAATCGACCTCCCACTTCCAGAACTGGAAAAAGAACTGGACCGACTACATCGGCAAGAAAACCGACAAAGGCAATCCACGCATCGACATGGTGGCCTTCGGATATTACCACCCGCTGATGGCGCTCATCGATGAAGAGGATGCCCGCAAGCAGATACAGAAACACCGCGCATGTTTCGCCGAGAATTTCCCCGGAATGTCATACTCCAAGGGTATTTTCCCTCCTGAAAATGCCTTCGAGCAACACATGATACCGGCTCTTGTCAAAGAGGGAATAGAATGGGCTATGGTCGACAACTCCCACTTCGACCGCACGGCCACAGGTTATCCGTGGGTCAAGGGTGTTTCCATCGTCGAGCCCAACAAGGCCGACATCCTTAACCCCAATCCCGCCGACTGGACCCACATCGAGGGCCTGTACTGCCCCGGACATATTTCCGCCGGCTGGGGACACCGTCCGCACTGGATGAAATATGTCGATCCCGCCGATGGCCGGGAGTACAAGATGATTGCCGTGCCGACGTCGCTCGTATTCGGCAACGAGGACGGCCGCGGCGGATTCGGCGCGCTCCAGTATGAGAAATGCATCAGCCAGCTCGAAGCTTTCAACGACGACCCCGAGCACCCCATCCTCGTTGTTCTCCACCACGACGGCGACAACCACGGCGGCGGCTCGGCAAGCTACTACGGCTCAAACTTCCAGAACTTTGTCGACTGGCTTAAGGCCAATCCCGACCGCTTCGAGTGCACTACCATACAGGACTATCTCGACACATTCCCCCCTGCCGACGACGACATAATCCACGTAGAGAGCGGCAGCTGGTGGGGCGCCGGTGCCGACCCAGAATTCCTCAAATGGAACGGCGACAAAGGCACATACGCCGGAGCCACCGAGCCATATAGTCCCGACCACAACAGCTGGGGCATCATCACCGCGGCATCAAACCACGTGAAGACAGCCGCCGCCATCGCTCCCGACAATGCCGACGTACGCGCCGCATGGGACGAACTCATGTGCGGCGAGACAAGCTGCTACTGGTACTGGGACGGCACGGAGGAATGGGATTCAAAGCCTGCCACCGCCGCCAACCGTGCGGTTGAAAAAGTGGCCGCTGTAATCGCTTCAGGCAATGACACTACCGGCCCGTCAATCTATCACCCGCAGCGCGAGCCCTACAACCCGGGCGCGACGGAATGGGAAATGGCCACATCATCCGACTTCACAGTATGGAGCTACGTCTACGACCTCAGCGGTCTCAGCTCCGTCAAACTCAAATACCGTATCGACAAAGACGGCGTCAATCCGCTGACCTCCAATCAGAACGAAACATACGCCGGAGGCGATGAGGTAGGGCCCTGGCAGGAAGTGGAAATGACCGGCAAGAGCATCGCGTCAATCACCAATCCCCTCCCCGCCTACAAAGCACAGGAATACTCGGCTGAAATCAAGGGACTCAAAGACGTGCTCGTAGATTACTATATCGAAGCTACCGACGCCAAAGGAAATGTGTCACGCTCGATGATTCTCCACGTATATGTGGGCGACGGCAACGGTTCCACTCCGATTGACCCCGTAGATCCCGACAAGCCCTCGGTGCTCGGCTCATATACCGTATCTCCCGCCAATCCCACTGTAGCTGACGTAATTACCATCACCGCACCCAACGGACGCGACGGCATCATACTCCACTGGGGTGTGAACTCATTCGAGAAACCTATTCAGGCATATCTTCCCGAAGGCTCGCAGTATCACAGCGACGGCAAAGCCGCACGTACACCCTTCATCCGTAACGCCGAAGGCAAATACGAAGTTAAAATCGGCCCGTTCAACAATCCCGAGCAGGCAGTAAGCTACATCAGCTTCGTGACAAACACCGGCAATGACTGGGACAACAACGGCGGCAAAGACTACCGCATCAACATAAGCCCGCTTTCAGGCATCGACAGCATCGTATCAGACTCAGAAGCCCCCGCCGAATACTACACCCTTCAGGGCGTACGCGTCGACCGTCCGACCCCCGGCATCTACATCTGCCGCAAAGGCTCCAAAGTAACAAAAGTCATCATCCGGTAATCCCCGACCCACGATTAATAAACGGCTCCGACGCACATCGGAGCCGTTCCCATATCAGCTTATTTTATTATTGTTTACCATAATCTTCCGGGAGAAATTGCAATATTTATCATTTTTATTTGTCATGATTGATAATATTAGCTATATTTATCCATCGGAATTTTACAATAGACCTTAAATCACATGAAACCACTTTATTACATTCTTTATTTACTTGTGCCGGCAGGAACGCTTGCATTACATGGGTGCGGCAATACTCAGGGAGATGCCAGTCATACGGATAATACGGAACTGGCAGCTACAAGAGATTCTATCGCATCTCTTACGGCCAAAGTTGATGAACTTAATGCCGAAATCGAATTGCTGAAGTTTCCGGCAGATCAACGGCTGACAGATATTAAACGGCTCATTTCGTCTGAGAAGTTTTCGGAAGCACGCAACATGATTGCCGAATTGCGACGTATTTTCCCGAATTCAGAAGAAGCCGCTGCCTGTCAGGCGCTTCTCGAGCACATCAACAAGGCGGAGGCCGCGATTATTGCCGAACAGGAACGCATACGCGCATTAGGATTCAAAGCATTGACCCAATCTACCGTTTTTGAAATCGGGCCGAACAAGGTGACATTTTCAAACCTGTCATTCGGCAATCAGTTTACATTTGACGCATACGATGACAGTTGGTTCTACCGCACGGCTGACAGGGGGAATGTATATGCCTTAGCATCCATGTCAGTGACATCGTCGGATAAAAATCCCCAATTGCCCACGCCGGCAATATATTCCATAAAGGGGGAGAAACTGGAGAAAATCGAAGTGTACACCATCGAGTTCGCACGCTGGCGGGATTATGGCGCATATCTCGGGAACTATAGTGACAATGCCAATGATTTCGCAAAAGTAAGTACCGTCAGATTTAAATTGGGGTGTGAAGTCCCTGAAACCGTAAAAAACAGCCCCTATATCATTGTGCTCAAGATGGAAAACACCCAGTCGCGTAATTATGACAGATTCAGAAATCCTCCATATTGGTATAACGGAGCCGACGGTTATCCATCGACTTTATCATTAGAAGACTTCAACGGAGGAAATTACCGTGCCATCAAAATCGGAAATCTGAAGTGACGGAAATGAGATCCCCGGGGTTCTCATCCCGCCTTTCCTTAATCGAGTAGGAGGTAAACACTAATCGCAGGTGTTTATCTCCTGCTTTCGTGTTTACCGACCTCTCACACCACCGTACGTGCCGTTCGGCATACGGCGG
>OFGN01000022.1_pt1 | contig 149272 bp, 123 predicted proteins | sample 1521821 | NCBI WGS metagenome assembly OFGN01 (sample SAMEA3504094, study PRJEB24116) | mouse gut metagenome | biome: mouse gut; feature: mouse-associated habitat; material: faeces | place: Denmark | collected 2011
TTAATCAGTTCGTTGGTATGTACAGTAGCCTCATTGATCAATGCTTCCGCTTTCGTCCTGGCATCATTGAGAATGGCTTCCTTGTTGCTGATAATCTTTTGATAGCGTTTGATTTCATCAGGAGTTTTCATCCGAAGTTCCCGGAGCAGTTCATTAATCTCCTCTTTATTCACGATAATCTTCGTATTGGATAACGCCTGATATTTACAACTATCAATGTACTCTTCGATTTCATCGATTAACTGTTCGATCCTGCTGCTCATATAGTAACCTCTCCCATTACTGCCGCATTTCTCCTTTGGCAGTATTATCTATGTCCGTATTTTTCATAAATAAGCTGTGCCACAAATTCCGGTACACACATGGATATATCCCCGTTGAAGCTGGCTATTTCCTTTACGCTGCTGGAACTTAAATAGGCATATTCCAGACTGGTGGTTAAAAACACAGTATCAAGATTTCCTTTAGAAAGCAGCTTATTCGTCTGGGCAATCTGCAGTTCATACTCAAAATCCGTGATCGCACGAAGCCCTCTGATCGATACATAAATATTGTTTTTTCTCGTATAATCAACCAAAAGCCCGCTGAAAGAGTCCACCTTCACATTGGAATATTCCTTTGTCGCCTCTTCCAGCATTTTAACACGTTCCTCCACCGAAAACAATGGTGTCTTCATTTTGTTATCCAGAACGCTGACCGTCAGCTCATCAAAGATCTCCGCCGAACGCCTGATAATATCCAGATGTCCATAGGTAACCGGATCAAAACTGCCGGGATAAACCGCTGATTTCATCTGCCGCCTCCTTTATTATAGCACGCCTTTTCTCAAAAAAACATGTTTATTTGTTTTATAAGTTTTTTCTTTTTCGACAATAAAGCCGTAATCTTTTGCAAATCCAAAGTCCCTTTTCAGATCCGCCTCAAAAACAAGCAGGGTATCTTCCGTCACGTAACTGATGTCCTTCAGCACGGACAACAGTTTCTCATAATGCCCGCCCTCATAGGGAGGATCGGCAAAAATCACCCCCGCTTCCTTCTCATGGATGCCGTACAGCGCCGTATACACATCCTGTTTCAGAAGCACCGCCTCTTCCGTCATCTTCGCAAATTTCACATTGTCCGAGACACAGGCAAAAGCCTCCCTGCCGTTCTCCGCAAAATATGCTTTCTTCGCCCCTCTGCTGAGCGCCTCAATCCCGATCTGGCCGCTGCCCGCAAACAGATCCAGAAACACGCACCCCGGCAGATACGGCATCAGCATATTAAACAATGTCTCCTTGATTCTATCCGAAGTAGGCCTGGTCTGGGGGCCCGCCGGTGTTTTAAGCGGCAGGCTTCTCGCCTTCCCTGCTATGATCCTCATATATGTTATCTTCTCTCTTTCTCTTTCTATGATGCGGCTTGCGCACTCGAAGTTTTATCAAAAACAAATTTAATATGTCTCCGTTTCAGACTCTCACCTTCACGCCCTTCCCCGCTCTTGCGCCGGACTTCAGTTTTCCGAGCTCTATCTTCTTCCCTTTATACTCGATTGTCTGCTCCATTCCTGCCCTCGTATAATATACCGCCTCAAGATAGTCCCCGTCTCCCAGCTTCATTCCTTTTGTGCCCACGGCAGCCTTCTTCATGGCAGAAATTTCATCCACCAAAAACCGCAGAAAATAGCCTTCCTTCGACTGCAGCACAATATTTTTCTGGTCGATCAGCGGTTCCACGCTGAGCACCTCATCGCCCTCTAAAAGTTTTGTGGATGCCACGGTGCGCTTCATCACATCAAACTCTCCGCCGTCCACCACCTTCACCATGGACTGTTTTGTGACAAACAGTACCCTGTAAAGATTTAACTCCGTCTGGCTGGTGGCATAGATCAGGTTTTCTTTCTCAATGTTGAAATTGCTGATATTGTCCACCGGCACGCCCTTATCCCGGAACTTTCCGAAGGGCACGTCCGCCACCTTTATCGTGTGAAGCTGCCCGCCGGAAGTAAACAGACAAATCCTGCCCGTATTTTTACAGGGGAACACATACCGGTTCTCCGCATCCGCAGCCTCCTTATTTCTCTCATAAGCAGCCACATCCACCGTCCTGCAGTAGCCGAAGCGGTCCATCAGGAAGATCACTTCCATCTCCTCTATCTTCTTTTCCTCAAAAACAGCCTCCGCGCCATTTTCAATTACGGTCCTGCGCTTCTTCCCGTAGGATTTTTTCAGTTTATCCAGCTCCTGTATGATCAGCTGCGCCATGGAATCCCGCCTGTCCAGAATATCCTCATAGCGGTAGATATTTGCCATGGTCTCCTCATGGTCTTTGATCAGCGCCTGCAGCTCCAGCCCGATCAGCTTATAGAGCCGCATCTCCAGAATCGCGTTCGCCTGTTTTTCCGTAAACATCAACTGCGCCGCCATGGCTTTTGACGCCCTGGAGCGGAATTTGATCCCTTCCGTTTTGCCCTCCACCAGACAGGCTTTCGCCATGGGCCTGTCCTTGGAACCACGGAGAATCTCAATCACAAGGTCGATCACATTGCAGGCCTTGATCAGCCCCTCCTGGATCTCCTTTTTCTCCAGCTCCTTCTCCAGAAGATTCGTATACTTTCTGGTTGCCACCTCAAACTGAAAGTCCACGCATTCTTTGATGATGGCTTTAAGCCCCAGCGTCTCCGGCCTTCCATGACTGATGGCGAGCATATTTACGCCGAAGGTATCTTCCAGCCTGGTCTTTTTATAGAGCATATTGATAAAGTTATCCACATCCGCGTCTTTTCGCAGTTCGATAACGATCCGGATGCCCTCCTTGGAGGACTGGTTCGTAATATCAACGATATCCTGCGTCTTTTTTGTCTCCGCAAGCGCCGCCACATCGGATAAAAACTTGCCGATGCCCATACCGATCATCGTATAGGGAATCTCGGTGATCACCACATTGGATTTTCCGCCTTTCCCCTTTTCGATCTCCACCCTGCCCCGCAGCCTGATCTTGCCCATGCCCCTCTCGTAGATCTCCGGCAGTTCGTCCTTGTTGATCACAATACCGCCGGTAGGAAAATCCGGTCCTTTGATAATATTAAGAAGTTCTTCTATTTCGGTTTCTCTTCCCTCTATTTTATTATCAATGATCCTTACAACCGCATTGATCACTTCTACCAGATTATGAGGAGGAATATTAGTAGCCATACCTACGGCAATACCTGAAGTACCGTTTACCAAAAGATTGGGATAACGGCTGGGCAGAACGACAGGTTCTTTTTCCGTTTCGTCAAAATTAGGCCTGAAATCTACCGTGTCTTTTCCGATATCCGCTAAAAGTTCCATGGAAATCTTGCTAAGTCTTGCTTCCGTATAACGCATGGCGGCGGCGCCGTCTCCATCCACAGAACCAAAATTACCGTGTCCGTCTACAAGAGGATAACGGGTAGACCATTCCTGAGCCATATTTACTAACGCGCCGTATATGGAACTGTCGCCGTGAGGATGATATTTACCCATCGTATCACCGACAATACGGGCGCTTTTCCTGTGCGGTTTGTCGGGACCGTTATTCAATTCAATCATGGAATATAAAACTCTTCTCTGAACCGGTTTTAAACCGTCTCTTACGTCAGGCAGCGCACGGGCGGCAATTACGCTCATGGCATAGTCGATATAAGATTTTTCCATTGTTTTCTTTAAATCCACTTCATGAATCTTATCAAAAATCTGATCGTCCATTCTAATCTCCTATTATATATCAAGGTTCTTAACATATTTTGCATTTTCTTCTATAAATTCACGTCTTGGTTCTACTTTATCGCCCATCAAAGTAGTAAAAGTCAGATCCAGTTCGGACTCCGCCTCTTCGTCCATGGATACTCTGAGAAGTACTCTCTTTTCAGGATCCATGGTAGTATCCCAAAGCTGTTCGGCATCCATCTCTCCAAGCCCTTTATAACGCTGTATTTTATTATTTTGATCTCTTCCCACTTCTTTCAAAATATCATCCAGCTCTTCATCACTGTACGCATACCATACTTTTTTATTTTTTTCGAGTTTAAAAAGAGGCGGCTGCGCCAAATAAACATATCCTCCCTTTATCAGTTCAGGCATAAAACGATAAATGAAAGTAAGCAGAAGAGTAGCGATATGAGCGCCGTCAACGTCCGCATCCGTCATAATAATAATCTTATGATAACGCAGTTTACCTATATCAAAATCTTCATGGATCCCTGTTCCGAATGCAGTGATCATCGCTTTGATCTCCGCATTTCCGTATATTTTGTCCAGTCTTGCCTTTTCCACATTCAAAATCTTACCTCTAAGAGGCAGGATTGCCTGCGTCGCGCGGCTTCTCGCAGTTTTTGCGCTTCCTCCCGCAGAATCTCCCTCTACGATATAGATCTCGCAGTTTTTAGGATCTTTATCGGAACAGTCCGCCAGTTTTCCCGGAAGGGAACTTCCTTCTAAAGCTGTTTTCCTTCTTGTCAGATCCCTTGCTTTTCTTGCCGCATCCCTTGCACGCTGGGCAAGTATGGATTTTTCACAGATCACTTTTGCAATTCCCGGATTCTGCTCTAAAAAGTAAGTAAGCTGTTCGCTTACGATACTGTCTACAGCCCCTCTCGCTTCTGAATTGCCTAGCTTTTGTTTTGTCTGTCCTTCAAACTGTGGTTCTTCTATCTTTACGCTGACAATCGCCGTAAGTCCTTCCCTGATATCTTCGCCGGAAAGATTCGCTTCACTTTCTTTTAATAATTTATTCGTTCTGGCGTAATCGTTAAAAGTTTTTGTAAGAGCGTTTCTAAAACCTACCAGATGCGTACCGCCCTCCGGCGTGGTAATATTATTGACAAAGGTATAAACGCTTTCCGTATAGGAATCGTTATGCTGCAGCGCGACTTCTACATATACATTATTTTTCGTTCCTTCAAAATACATAACGCTGTCATATAAAGCGACTTTGCTCCTGTTCAGATAAGTAACAAATTCTTTAATACCTCCGGCATAATGAAATTCTTTTACCCTCTGCTTTTCTTCCCTGTCGTCCCTGAGGATGATCTTTAAATTTTTAGTAAGAAAAGCCATTTCACGGAATCTTTGCTTTAAAGTATCATAATCGTATACTGTTTCTTCAAAAATAGTTGCATCCGGTTTAAACCATACTTTTGTGCCTGTTTTTTCCGGATCGCATTCCCCAACTTCTTTTAAAGGATAAGCCACATGTCCTCTTTCATAACGCTGTCTGTATATTTTTCCTTCGGAAAAGATCTCTACTTCCAACCAGTCGGAAAGCGCGTTTACTACGGACGCGCCTACTCCGTGAAGCCCGCCGGAAACTTTATATCCCCCGCCTCCGAATTTTCCGCCGGCATGGAGAATGGTAAATACTACTTCAACGGCCGGAATACCCGCTTTATGATTGATGCCGATAGGAATCCCTCTTCCGTTATCTACGACTGTAATGGAATTATCTTCATTGATGGTAACGTCGATCGTATCACAAAAACCTGCCAACGCTTCGTCAACGGAATTATCTACAATCTCATACACAAGATGATGCAATCCCCTCAAAGAGGTACTTCCAATATACATACCCGGCCTTTTTCTTACCGCTTCTAATCCTTCTAATATTTGTATCTGGTCTGCACCGTATTCATTACTCATTCTAACTCCTATCTACCTGCTTTTGCAGGCTCCTTATTTTCTCTCCACAACACCGTTTTGTACATTGAATACTCTATTGATTTCAAAACGGTTGTTTACAAATTCGTCCAATCCCGTACAGGTAATGATCGTTTGTATATCCCCTATGCTGTTTAAAAGGTAATTTTGCCTGTTGCTGTCAAGCTCGGACAAAACATCGTCCAATAAAAGGACGGGAGTATCTTTTGTTATTTTTTTTACAAGCTCTATTTCCGAAAGTTTCAAAGAAAGAGCCGCCGTTCTCTGTTGTCCTTGGGAACCAAATTTCCTGATATCCACATCGTTTACAATAAAAGAAAAATCATCTCTGTGGGGACCTGTGGACGTCTGTTTCAAACGGATATCCCTTTCCTGATTTACACTTAATTTTTTCTCATAATTTTCTATCGTAACATCCGGCTCATATTTGATAACCAGTTCTTCTTTTTCTCCCGATAACTTTTTATGTATGTCAAATATAATTTCATTCAATTGTGAAACAAATACCTGACGTCTTTCAATGATCTTACTTCCGAAAGATAAAAGCTGGGAATCCCATATATTGAGTGTATCCCTTAAATCGGGGTTCATAAACAAATCTTTTAAAAGTTTATTTCTTTGATTTACGATTTTATTGTAATGATTGAGATTATAAAGATAAAAATTGTCTAATTGACATAATTCCATGTCTACAAATCTTCTTCTTTCCACCGGACCGTTTTTTATAATACTCAGATCCTCTGGAGAAAAGAAAACTACGTTCAAAAGCCCAAGCAGTTCGGCGGCTTTCTTTATTTTCTGTCCATTAATGGCAATTCCTTTTGATTTGCTTTTTCTAAGATGCATATCTACTTTATATTCTACATCTTCTTTTTCAAGATAAGTTCTAATATGACTTTCTTCGTAACCAAAACGGATAATATCCTGATCTTTACTGCTTTTATGAGATTTTGTAGTAGAAGACAAATAGATGGCCTCCATAATATTTGTCTTCCCCTGCGCATTATCTCCATAAAGAATATTAGTCCCCCGGTCAAATTCAATATTTAAATTTTCATAATTCCTAAAATCGGCCAGTTCCAATGATTTTATTATCATTTTTTATTTACACCCGTCTGCCTATTTATTATTTATACTAAACTATTTCTAACTTTTCTCCGTTAAATTCCACAACGTCCCCATGAACCAGTTTCTTTCCCCTTTGAAACTCTACTTCACCGTTTACTTTGACAAGACCGTCCTGTATCGCAAATTTTGCATCTACGCCGGATCCTGCCAATCCTCCCGCTTTTAATGCCTGACCTAATTTTATATGCTCGTCTTTTAATTGAATGATTTTCATTTTTGCTCCCATCCGTCCGCTTCAGCGGACACTTATCCCCAACTATTAACTTACTGTCGTAAAGTTTACAGGTAATATCAGATAAATGTATTTTTCTTCCGTATCTTTGATAAAGCAGGGAGCTTTTGGGTTCACCAAATAAATATCTATTTCTTCATCATCGATCACTTTAAGCGCATCGATCAGAAATTTAGGATTAAAACCGATCATAAGATCTTTTCCCTGTTTTGTAATATCTATTTCTTCATTCATGCTGCCTACCGTGGAATTGATCTTTAATTCCATTGTATCATCGGTTATATTGATGATGATAGGTTTTTTATCGCCTTCTTTTACAAGAAGCGTAGCCCTGTCTATACAATTTAAAAATTCTTTTTTATTAATCTTTACTTTCGTTTCATAGTCGCTGGAAAGCATTTGGTCTATTTTGAAATATTCTCCTTCGATCAGACGGGATACGACTATCGTTTGATCAAATTCAAATAATATATGTTTGTCCGTAAAGTAAAGATTTACGTCTCTGTCCGCATCTCCTGATAAAATCTTACTGATCTCATTTAATGTTTTTCCGGGAACGACTACTTTTTTACCGGTATATTCATTTTTTAATTCGATTTTACGAATGGAAATACGGTGGCCGTCCAAAGAAACCACCTTGAGTTCGTTTCCGTTTATCTCAAATAATTCTCCTGTCATCAGTTTGTTGTTATCATTATCCGAAATAGAAAAAATAGTCTGCCTCACTACTTCTTTTAAAGTAAACTGGGAAATCACTACGGATTCTTCCCTTTCAATCAAAGGCAGGTAAGAAAAATCTTCTCCTGATTTTCCAATAATATTAAATTTGGCTTTTTCACAAGTGATGGTAGTTTTATAAGCTGCATCCGTCTCTATTGTAATATCGTTATCCGGAAGTTTTCTTACAATATCCAAAAATATTTTTGCATCCAATGCAATAATGCCTTTGTCTATGATTTCTCCGTCGATCGTAGTTTCAATGCCAAGTTCCATATCGTTCGCCGTTAATTTGATAACTCCTTTTGCAGCATCTATAAGAATGCATTCTAAAATAGACATCGTCGTTTTACTTGGAACGGCTTTCGATACGATCTGAAGACCATTCAACAGGTTAGATTTGGAACATACTAATTTCATAATGTGAATAACTCCCTTCATGTATGTGTGTATCGTTTGGAAAACGTAAATACATATTATCTATAAATAATTCAGTAATATCATTAGTAATAGATGTTGAAAAGTGCATAACCCTATTTATTATACTATTTATCAGCAAAAAAGGAAATAATTTCATTGTGAAAAAGTTTTTTAAACTCATGGATAAGTTAATCATTTTCCACAATATAAAAAAATGTATCAAAGCGGCATCGGAATAGTTTTTAAGTTTTAAACAGGATAATCACAGGAAATAGCCGATATTGTGGTTAAGATGTTTAAAACTTTAAAGGGAAATAGTATAGTTGGTAAAATAATATATTTTAAATATCCACATATTCACATACCGATGTGGATAACTTTTGTTATGTAGGATTTATTTTTTTCTTAATAATATCAATTTTATTTTTCAGTTCTTCATTTGTCTGTACTTCCGCAGATATTTTATCTATACCATGTATGATTGTAGTATGATCTTTTTTACCGAGGATTCTGGCAACCTGTGTTAAAGAGATCGCGGTTAGATCGCGGCACAGATACATTACCACCTGCCTTGGGAGGACAAATTCCGAATTTCTTTTTTTAGAAGTGATATCCTCTGCAGTCACGCCGAAATGTTCGGCAACTACGCTTATAATAAGAGCGGGCGTGATTTCTTTAGGTTGTCCCGGATAAATAATATCTTTTAACGCTTCTTCCGCTAAAGGAAGAGTCAGATCGGTCAGATCCACTTTATTTAATTTACCGAAGGCAATGATCTTATTGAAAGCGCCTTCTAATTCCCTGATATTGGATTTAATGTTGGTCGCAATATACTGGATGATTTCATCATCAATTTTTTTATCATAATTTTCTGCATTTTTTCTAAGGATAGCCATGCGCGTTTCATAATCGGGCGGCTGGATGTCTGCAATCAGTCCCCATTCAAAACGGGAACGGAAACGCTCGTCCAACGTTTCCATTTCTTTTGGAGGTTTATCCGAAGAAAGGATGATCTGTTTACCGGCTGTGTGAAGTACGTTAAAAGTGTGGAAAAATTCTTCCTGCGTACTTTCTTTACCTATGATAAACTGTACGTCGTCGACTAAGAGAACGTCTACGGTTCTGTATTTTTCCCTGAGTTTTGTCATAGTCGCAGCGTTACCGCTTCGGATGGATTCGATTACTTCATTGGTAAACGCTTCGGATGTTACATAAAGGATCTTCATATCGGGATTTTGCTCCAAAATGAAATGCCCTATGGAATGCATCAGGTGGGTTTTACCAAGTCCCGCCCCACCGTAAAGGTAGAGAGGATTATAGGCTTCTCCCGGGGATTCCGCCACTGCCAGAGACGCGGAATGTGCAAATTTATTATTATTTCCCACTACAAAGGTGTCAAATTTATATTTTGAATTTAAATTTGCATTTTCATAGTTTATATTATAAGAAGGATTATGGGAAGGAGACAGAGTATGTTCTTCTTTTTCCTGTAACGACGCATCCTTTTCCAATATAAAAGAAACGTTAAATTCCTGATCCATCATCTCAGAAATCGTAACTTGAAAAAAACTTTTATATTTGCTGGAAATATAATTAAGGGCATGTCCCTGATCGGAAGGGATCACTATCGTTACCATATTATCTTCTACTTTATATAATTTAAGAGGGAGCACCCATGTATTATAAGAAATGGAAGATAAATCATATTCTTTTCTTACAGTTTCTTTTATGGTCTCCCAATTATCTTTGATGATCTTAAAACTTTCTTTGTTACTAAATGCCATTTAACCTGCCTCCGGCTTATTTTATATTCCTTATAAATATAAGCTATTATTTCCTAAAAACAAAATATCTCTAATCTATCTTAATATAAATAAGTAAAAATATCAAATAAATCTTGATATTAAGGGATATGGTTATATGTGGATAATAATAATTTACCTGATCCTGATAAAAAATAAATGGTTGACATATTATGTTTATAAAAATGCTATGTGGATAAGTTGAAGTATAATATTAACAGTATCCACATGGCATTTATCCACATTTTTTTGTTTTTTATTTGTAATTTTCACATGAAAAATGAAGTTATCCACAAGTTATAAACATTTTGTGGATATTTTTATGTTAATTAATTATTTTGTGGAATTATGTGTAAAACATATGAAAAACAACATATAGTTTATTTTGTATTTGAAACAACAAGATGTTGGATAAAAAAAATAAATATAAAATAAAATGATAAAAAAGTCCCATTTTACTTGACGTTTCCTTGCTTTTTTTATATAATTGCTAAAGATATTTTTCCACACAAGGGTATAATACAAAAATCAGTTACCTTATTTTATAGATTTAAGGTTTGTCAAAAGGAGGTGCATCTTATATGAAAATGACATTTCAGCCTAAAAAGAGACAGAGATCTAAAGTACATGGTTTTAGAGCAAGAATGAGTACTCCGGGCGGAAGAAAAGTTATCGCTGCAAGAAGAGCAAAAGGAAGAAAGAGATTATCAGCATAGGCCGCAATTATGTGGCCTTTTTTTCTATGTGGATAAAGCAGGCTCGGAGAGGAAATGAAAAATTCGGAATCTTTAAAAAAAACTTACGAGTTCCAGAATGTTTACCGTAACGGCAAATCCTATGCCAATAAATATCTCGTTATGTATGTGTTGGAAAATAATCTTGAAAAAAACAGGCTGGGGATCTCCGTAAGCAAAAAGGTGGGTAATAGTGTCGTAAGACACAGGGTTACAAGATTAGTAAGGGAAAGTTACAGGCTGCATGAAAATATATTCAATAGTAGTTTGGATATTGTAGTCGTTGCAAGGAACAGCGCTTCTGCCATCGGATTTTACGAGATAGAAAGCGCGTTATTACATCTTGGAAAACTTCATAAAATAGTAAAAACTTTTTTTGATTTTGATTAAATTTGAGATGTAAATTGATATGAAAAAAATATTGATTGGAATGATAAAATTTTATAGAAAGTATATTTCTCCTATGAAAAGTACAAAATGTCCTTATTATCCGACTTGTTCCCAATACGGATTAGAAGCGGTGGAAAAATACGGCGCTTTGAAAGGAGGGCTTTTGGCGGCATGGAGAATACTTAGATGTAATCCTTTTTCAAAGGGAGGGTATGATCCGGTTCCTTAAAGGATTTTTCTGATTCATTATATGAGTCAAATGCTATGTGGAAATGAGGAAAAATATGTCAGGTATTTTATTAACACAGAATTCAACGTTTATCATAGGTCCGGTTGCAAAATTACTCGGTTATATTATGGAAGGTATTTTTTGGGCTCTTGATAAAGTAGGAATTCCTAATGTCGGTTTATCGATTATTTTATTTACGATCGTTATTTATTTGTTGATGATGCCGCTTACGGTCAAGCAGCAGAAATTTTCAAAGTTGTCCGCAAGGATGAATCCGGAGCTGCAGGCGATACAAAGTAAATATAAAGGAAAAAAAGATAACGAGTCTATGATGGCAATGAATCAGGAAACGCAGGCCGTATACGCAAAATACGGCGTGTCCCCTTCGGGGAGCTGTCTTCAGTTATTGATACAGATGCCTATTTTATTTGCGCTTTATCGTGTTATTTACGCAATGCCGGCTTATGTAGGGAAAATAAAGGATGCGTTTTTTCCTTTAGTTGATAAATTGATCACAGTAGATATCAATGCGGAATTTATCAAATCTTTTAATGCCGCAGCACAGTTTGCAAAGCAGTTTGCAAACAGTTCTTTTATTGCGGGAGAAACTACGGATTATGTAAGGAATACTTATGTAGACGTATTGAATAAATTATCCAGTGCGGAATGGACAAGTATAGCGGAAACATTTCCAAATCTGTCCGCCGATGTTAGTGATACTGTCGGTTTATTAAATAAATATAATTATTTCTTCGGTTTAAACATGGCAGATTCCCCTGCTTTTGCAGTAAGTAAGGCAATGGATGCAGGTTCCTGGCTTTTAGTGATCGGCGCGTTATTGATACCTGTCCTTTCAGGTCTGACACAGTGGATCAATGTTAAGTTGATGCCCCAACCGGAAACAAATAATTCTAATAACAGCGATCAGCAGAATACAATGGCGCAGTCTATGAAAATGATGAATATGACGATGCCTATCATGTCTATTATTTTCTGCTTTACGCTGCCTTCCGGTATGGGACTTTATTGGATTGCCGGAGCCGTGGTAAGAACGATACAGCAGATCATCATCAATAAGCATATCGATAAAATAGATATGGATGAAATGATCAAAAATAATATAGAGAAAAGAAATAAAAAGCTTGAAAAAGCGGGTATGGATCCTCAAAAGCTTAATAATTACGCTACGATGAGCACCCGTAATGTAAATCCGTCTAAAACAGCTTCTAATAAACCTTCTTTGACACAGGAGGAAAGAGAAGCCGCTATGAAGAAAGCGACGGACTATTATAATAATAATGCAAAACCGGGAAGTATAGCCGCAAAAGCAAATATGGTAAAGAAGTATAATGAAAATAATAATAAATAACAGGTAATAAATACCGGACGGTAAAATGGGAATGGAGGTCATCTTATGGATTTTATTGAAGTATCTGCAAAAACAGTGTCTGACGCTATTACAGAAGCATGTCAGAAGTTGATGGTTTCCAGTGAAAAGCTGGAATATGTTGTGGTAGAAGAAGGTTCTTCGGGATTTCTTGGAATCGGATCAAAACCTGCCGTGATCAAAGCAAAAGTAAAAGATTCTGTTGAAGACAGAGCAAAAAATTTCTTAGACGATTTGTTTAGGACAATGAATATAAAAGTTACCGTCGATATGAAATATGATGAGATAGACAGATCTATGGATATTGATCTGTCAGGAGGTGAAATGGGCGTCCTGATCGGTAAAAGAGGACAAACTTTGGACGCTTTACAGTATCTTGTATCATTGGTTGTAAATAAAGACGTTGAAGATTACATAAGAGTAAAAGTTGATACGGAAAATTACCGCCAAAGAAGAAGGGAAACTTTGGAAAATCTGGCAAAAAATATCGCCTATAAGGTAAAAAGGACAAAGCGTCCTGTGTCTTTGGAGCCAATGAATCCTTATGAAAGAAGAATCATTCATTCCGCTCTTCAGAACGACAGATATGTTTCAACGCATAGTGAAGGCGATGAGCCTTTCAGGCATGTAGTAGTAAATCTGAAAAGATAATATATAGTTTATAGAAGATAAAACAGTGGTTTTTTAAGAAAACTACTGTTTTATTTAAATAGAATGGAGTGTTTTTAAAGGAGGATATATCATGCAGACGGAAACGATTGCTGCAATCGCTACGGCAATGTCCGATTCCGGAATCGGTATCATAAGGATCAGCGGAGAAGATTCTATTTCCATTGCGGAGAAGATTTATCGTTCTAAATTAAATAATAAGAAATTGTCTCAGGTAAAAAGTCATACGATCCATTATGGTTTTATTTATGATGAAGACGAGCTGTTAGATGAAGTAATGGTTGCCGTTATGAAAGCTCCTAACAGTTATACTACGGAAAATACGGTAGAGATCAATTGTCATGGCGGCATTTTGATCATGAACCGTATTTTGGAGGCGGTTATGAAAAACGGAGCAAGACTTGCCGAACCGGGAGAGTTTACAAAACGCGCGTTTTTAAACGGAAGGATTGATCTTTCTAAAGCGGAAGCCGTAATGGATGTGATCCGGTCTAAAAATGAATTTGCTTTGAAATCTTCTGTTAGCCAGTTAAAAGGAGCAGTTTATGAAAAAATAAAAAAGCTTCGTCAAGAGATTATATATGAGATTGCTTTTATAGAATCTGCTTTGGATGATCCGGAACATATCAGTACCGAAGGATACAATGAAAAGCTTTCTGTTAAAATCAAGGCCCTGACGGATGAAATTTTTAAGTTGATATCATCTTCGGATAACGGTAAAATGCTAAAAGAAGGCATTAATACGGTAATAGTCGGAAAACCAAATGCCGGAAAATCATCGCTTTTAAATCTTTTAGTAGGGGAAGAGAAAGCGATTGTTACCGATATTGCCGGTACAACGAGGGATATATTAGAGGAAACGATCAAGCTTCATGGAATAGGACTGAATGTGATAGATACTGCAGGGATCCGTTCTACGGAAGACAGAGTGGAAAAGATCGGAGTGGAAAAAGCAAAAAAATATGCTGCAGACGCGGATTTGATTGTTTATGTGGTGGATTCTTCCGTAGATTTTGATGAAAGCGATGAAGAGATTATTACTCTGATCAAAAATAAGAATGCAATCATTCTTTTAAATAAAACAGATCTGGATCCGGTTGTCACAGAAGAATATTTGAATAAAAAATTAGACGGAATAGAAAAAAATCATTTGACAGTTACAAACGACGATTCTTTGAAAAATGAAGATCATCATGGAAATTATAAGATCATAAAGACTTCAACAAAAGAAAATACAGGTATCGACGTTTTTGAAGATACGGTAAAAGATATGTTTTTTTATAATGAACTGCAATGTAACGATCAAGTATTTATTACAAACATGCGTCATAAAGAAGCGCTTCAGAATGCTTATAACAGTCTTCTAATGGTAAAAAAAAGTTTGGAAGACGATATGCCGGAAGATTTTTATTCGATTGATCTGATGAGCGCTTATGCTTCGTTAGGAACGATCATTGGCGAAGAAGTAGGGGAAGATCTGGTAAACGAGATTTTTTCAAAATTTTGTATGGGAAAATAGTGTATGATGCGAGGAGTATTTCATGTCTGAAATTAGAGAACAGGTTGATGTGTGTGTAGTAGGAGCCGGCCATGCCGGATGTGAAGCAGCTCTTGCATGTGCAAGGCTTGGATTGGAAACGGTGATTTTTACGGTAAGCGTAGACAGTATAGCGCTTATGCCCTGTAATCCGAATATAGGAGGTTCTTCAAAAGGCCATCTTGTCCGTGAGATTGATGCTCTTGGTGGAGAAATGGGAAAAAATATCGATAAGACGTTTATACAGTCAAAAATGTTAAATGTTTCAAAAGGACCTGCCGTGCATTCTCTCAGGGCTCAGGCGGACAAGGCGGAATATTCAAGAGAGATGAGAAAAGTTTTGGAAAATCAAGATCATCTGACAATCAAGCAGGCAGAAGTTTGTGAACTTTTAACAGAAAATGTCGATTTAAATGCAGGATTTCTTGCAAAAAAGAGAATTTTAGGGATAAAAACGTTTACAGGGGCGATTTATGAATGTAAAGCTGTCATTCTTTGTACGGGAACTTATTTAAAAGCAAGATGCCTTTGTGGTGAAGCAATCACTTATACAGGTCCAAACGGTCTGCAGTCTGCGGATCATTTGACGGATTCTTTAAAAAATCTTGGTATTCGGATCAGAAGATTTAAGACGGGCACTCCGGCAAGAATGGATAAACGATCTATTGATTTTTCAAAAATGGAGGAACAATCAGGAGATGAAAAAGTGATTCCTTTTTCTTTTTCTACCGATCCCAATGACGTACAGATAGATCAGGTTTCTTGTTATCTTACTTATACTAATAAAATAACACATGAAATTATTAAACAGAATCTTGACCGTTCTCCTATTTATGCGGGAATTATAGAAGGTACGGGACCGAGATATTGTCCTTCTATAGAAGATAAGGTGGTAAAATTTGCAGATAAAGAAAGACATCAGGTTTTTATAGAACCGGAAGGATTACATACTAATGAAATGTATGTAGGAGGTATGTCTTCTTCTCTTCCGGAAGATGTGCAGCTTGCCATGTACAGGACGGTACCGGGTCTGGAACATTGTAAAATAGTGAGGAATGCTTATGCAATCGAATATGATTGCATTGATCCGATGCAGTTGTATCCTTCTTTAGAATTTAAAGAAATAAAAGGTTTGTTCAGCGGCGGCCAGTTTAATGGAAGCAGCGGATATGAAGAAGCGGCAGCGCAGGGATTGATAGCAGGAATCAATGCGGCTCAGTCTATTTTTGGGAAAGAACCTTTAGTATTGGATCGTTCCGAAGCGTATATCGGCGTTTTGATCGACGATCTGGTAACGAAAGAAAATTTTGAACCTTATCGTATGATGACTTCCCGCGCAGAGTATCGTCTGCTTTTAAGGCAAGATAACGCGGATCTGCGTCTTAGAAAAAAAGGTTATGAAGTAGGGCTTGTTACAAAAGAACAGTATGACTATGTATGTAAGAAAGAAAAAATGATTGAAGAGGAAACAAAACGTATTAAAAATACAACGGTAGGCGCTTCAAAAGATATTCAGGAATTTTTGGAAAGGAAGGGCAGCGCTCCATTAAAAACAGCGGCCAGCCTTGCGGAATTAATATGCCGGCCTGAATTAAATTATGAATCAGTATCTGAAATTGATTTCAAAAGGGTAGCTTTACCGGAGGATGTCATTGAACAGGTAAATATCAATATAAAATATGAAGGTTATATTGAACGTCAGATGCGCCAGGTAAAACAATATAAAAAAATGGAAACGAGGAAAATACCTGAGAATATTGATTATGAGGATATTGAAAGTCTCCGTTTGGAAGCCAGACAGAAATTAATCAAGTTTAAACCGGTTTCGGTAGGTCAGGCCTCAAGAATATCAGGTGTATCTCCGGCAGATATTTCGGTCTTACTTGTTTATTTGGAACATTTTAAAGAAAGAAAAGCTTTGTTAGATGCAGATTCTAATAAAGAATAGATTGAAAAGGATAAATATGGACAGCTATAATTTGGATAAATTTAAAAACGGGTGTAATGTTTTAAATATTTCTTTATCAGACAAACAAATTGAGCAATTTATCAAATATTATGAATTGCTGATAGAATGGAATTCTTTTATGAACCTGACTGCCATTACGGAATTTGAAGAGGTGGTGACGAAACATTTTATAGACAGTCTTTCACTTGTAAAAGCGGTCGAATTGAAACAGGAAAATTCTTTGATCGACGTAGGAACCGGCGCAGGATTTCCCGGTATACCTTTAAAAATCGTATTTCCTAATCTGAAAGTTACTTTGTTGGATTCCTTAAATAAACGGGTAAAATTCTTAAATGAAGTAATTGATGTTTTGGAATTGGAAGATATTGGCGCGGTTCATGGGAGAGCGGAAGATGCTGCAAGGTCGGCGGATCTAAGGGAAAAATTTGATTTCTGTGTTTCCAGAGCAGTAGCAAATCTTTCTACCCTTTCCGAGTATTGTATTCCCTTTGTAAAGGTGGGAGGCATGTTCATTTCTTATAAGTCGGAAAAAGCTGCGGAAGAAAAAGGAGACGCTAAAAAAGCGGTTTCTGATTTAGGAGGAGAATTTTTTAAGCAGGTGGAATTTATTTTGCCGGATTCGGATATTTATAGGAATTTATTTATGATAGAAAAGAAAAAAACTACTCCTAAGAAATATCCAAGGAAAGCAGGACTTCCATCTAAAGAGCCTATCCGGTGATTGGCTGACCGCTTATTTAAGGAATTTGTCAAAAAATTTATAAAATCTAAATTTGTATATAGTGAATAAGTATATTATAATAATATTAAAATGTGGATAAGCTGATTGATTGGAATGAAATTAGAAAATTGAAAGTGGAGGATGAGTATGAATCGCAGATCAAAAACAATTATTACTTTGGTAGCAATCACTACGACTACAATACATATGATAAATAAAATCAAATATGCAATGTATGCGGAAAAAAACTACCTTTCTGAAGATAAAAATTTCTATTATGAATGGAGATTTGGAAAAATATGTTATACGAAAACGGGAAAGGGAAATCCCGTTCTTTTGATCCACGATTTGTCTGTTGGCAGCTCCGGATATGAATTTAAAAAAATAACGGCAGCTTTAGCGGAAAACCATGAAGTTTATACGATAGATTTATTAGGATATGGAACCTCTGATAAACCTAATATGACTTATACTAACTTTTTATATGTGCAGCTTATTACTGATTTTATTAAAAATGTGATCGGTAAAAAAACAAATGTAATAACGTCGGGAGATTCTTCGTCAATAGCCGTCATGGTAGCTCATAACGATCCCGAGGTCATTAGTAATCTCATTTTTATTAATCCTGAAAATTTATATCATTGTAATCAGATTCCTTCCAAACAGACGAAAGTATTAAAATTTTTGATTGAAATTCCTGTTTTCGGTACTTTTATTTTTAATCTTTTTACGACGAAAGCAGTTTTTGAAAATACCTTTGAAAATAAATATTTTGAAAACAGCAGTTATATAGAAGAAGAGGACATATTAAGTTATTTGGAGGCTTCACATAAAAAAGGATATTCGGATAAGTACAGTTATGCAAGTTATATTTCAAATTATATGAATACGAATATCGTTCATGCTTTAAAAGAGATCAATAATAGTATTTTTATTATTGCCGGCGCTAATAAAGGAGAAAGTGAAACAATAGTTGAAAATTATATTTATTATAATAATTCTATTGAAACTGTATATATAAAAAATACGAAGCAATTACCTCATTTGGAAAGGCCGGAAGAAGTACTGGAACAGATCGATACTTTTTTATAATTGGAAAAGGAATTTTTGGTGAAATGAATTGTAAAGATAGAAAAGAAAAAACACAAAAAGAGAAAGTTTCCAGCAAGGTATTAAACGAAATATTTTTTTATTCCCGTGTGATACTTACCGCTTTGATTATTACTTTTGCGGTTAATAATTATATTGCCGTAAATGCTAAAGTACCCACAGGTTCTATGGAAACTACGGTTATGTCTGGAGACAGAATTGTTATTAACAGGCTTGCATATTTTAGCGAACCTCCAAAGAGAGGCGATATTATAAGTTTTAAATTTCCGGATAATGAAAAGAAAAATTATTTAAAGAGGATAATTGCCCTTCCCAATGAAACAATAGAAGGAAAAGATGGAGTTATTTATATTGATGGAGAACCTTTGGAAAATGATTTTACTTCTATAATAATGAAAGATGATTTTGGACCTTATACTGTACCTGAGGATTCTTATTTTGTAATGGGAGACAATAGAAATAATTCATATGATTCCAGATACTGGAATCATAAATTTGTTCCTTTTTCTTCTATTATAGGAAAAGCGGAATTTAGTTATTATCCCACTTTTAAAATTTTAAATTAGCTGAGATTTATGATGAAAATTAAAAAATGATATTAAAAATATGAAATAGTTCTTTTAATCTGATAAGTTATAGGTTATCATTTGAGATGTAAATTATTTTAGTATTATTTTATAGTCTTAAATTATGGAAGGAATCATGAAAGAAAAAAAAGAAATATTAGAAAAATTATATGATGATTTTATAAAAGAAAGAGATTCTATACAGGAAAAGATAAATGAATGTAAAAATAAAATTTCTGAAGTAAGCTCTTATATCGACAATATTACAGGTATTGAAGATTCTTATTTCAAATTTTTTTCACCTAGAAATGTGGAAACCATATATAAGGATTCCTTGGCAGAAAACAGAAGTTTAAAAACGTTATATGAAAAAGAATATCAGACTTATATGAAAGAAAAGGAGATTATTGAAAACAGATTAAGGAAGATAGAATTTTTGATCACTCATCCTAATAATGATATGTATGAATTGGAAATTCAGGAAACGGAAAGAAAAAGGATTGCCAGAGATCTTCATGATTCTTCTCTTCAAAATTTAACTCATACGATCCATGAATTGGAATTGGCGTCTAAATATATTGATAAAGATCCCATACAGGCAAAGTTAGAGTTAGCGTCTATTTCAAAACATATAAAAGAAGTCATTAACGAGATAAGAACGACAATTTTTGACCTTCGTCCCATGCAGTTTGATGATTTAGGATTTAAAGAATCGGTGGAACAATTAGTAAATAAAATGAAAGATGAATCGTCTATTAATATTGTGTTTGAAATAGATGATCTTGATCTGAACAATAAAACCGCTTTATTGGCAATTTTTAGAATTGTACAGGAATGCGTGAATAATGCGGTGAGGCATTCGGACGGAAGTTTAATAAACGTAAAGATGAAAGACAAGGGGGCTTTTTTAAATATTGAAATTTCAGACGACGGAAAGGGATTTGAAGTAGAAGAAGTATTGCAAAATGAAAAATTAAATCATCACTTTGGATTAATGATATTAGAGGAACGTGTAAACATTTTACATGGTACGATTGATTTTAAATCCGAAAAAGATAAAGGTACAAATATTAATATACAATTACCTTTAGATTATTTAAAGGGGAATTTAGAAGTTGAGTAAGGATGGAAAAGTACATGTGTGTAAAGGTTATGATAGCGGACGATCATGTTATGATCAGGGAAGGAATTAAGCAGCTTTTAGAATTTGACGGAGATATAAAAGTTTTTTTGGAAACCGGAGACGGCGAGGAATGTTTGCAATTATTGGAAAAAAATGATCCGGATGTCTTATTGCTTGATATTAATATGCCAAAGAAGAACGGAATTGAAGTTTTAAAAGAGATAAGAAAGAAAGATACCGGTTTAAAAGTTTTGATGCTTACGGTACATAATGAAGTAGAATATCTGATAAAAGCAATAGAAATAGGAGTAGACGGTTATATTTTAAAAGATTCGGAATCTGCAGAGTTAAAAAAAGCTATTTTTGCAGTTGCAGAAGGAGAAAAGTATATTCAGCCAAGCCTTATTCCGGCTTTGAATGCTAAATTGATCAATAAAGATGAGGATAAGGATAAGATTGAACAGTTAACGAAACGGGAATTGGAAGTTTTGGCTAAAGTGGCAAAAGGTATGTTTAACAGGGAAATTGCAATCTCTTTAAATATCAGTGAACGTACTGTAAAAAATCATATTTCTAATATCTTTAAAAAAATACAGGTTTCAGATAGGACGCAGGCAGCTGTGTTTGCGATTCGGAATGATATTATTAAAATATAGATTATTGTGTGAGGATGCCTATTGGCATCCTTTTTTATGCACACGGCTATCCGTAGGAAGATTGTCAGCTAGAACGTGTTTTAAAAGAGATTAAAGAGCAAATTGTTAATGATAGTGATAATACAAAACGACGACTGATTATCGAATATAAGGGAACCTCAATTGGTGAAATGAGTTTCTATGTTTATGAAGGTAAAAAGGTCGAGATAGGAATCAAAATTTGTAATTCCTGTTTTCAAGGGAAAGGTCTAGGACGAGTACTATTAAGTATGCTTATTGAAGAATTGTTTAATATGGGCTACGAACTTATTTTTTTAGATACCAATCTAAAGAATACAAGGGCGCAATATGTCTATGAATTGTTAGGATTTAAAAAAATTGCAATAAATGAAAATTCATGGAAAAATCAATTGGGAGAATTACTACAGACTTCGATTGATTATGAACTTAGACCATCTGATTTTTGCAATGCTAAATTGATTGGTTGAGGAAAGAAAAATTTTAATATAATATTTTACTCTATTTTCCATCCGCCCGCTTTAGCGGGCATACAAATCAGGATGAGACTTAGAACTTCTAAGGCAACATAGCTGCCTTTATGAAGCAGCTCCTGTTGTTAGTGAAAACTGCCGTGGGCAGTTAGAAGTTTTTTTCGCACTAATTCCCATGCATATTACAAGCTTGCTTATGATACTGCTTAAATAGAGAATCATAAAATCTTAGATTTTTCAATCTATCTCATGGTATTATTATAATTTTGATATGAGCCGTGAGATAGTGTGCATAAAATATAAGATTTTTTAATCCTGATTTGTATATTTTATGATTTAATAGTATTTTCAATGTGAATAGTAAGAGGGAATAACTTTCCCATTATATTTACTTGTCCGATAATAGAAATAAACTCATCTTTAATTTCCAATATTCCTGTAAAGTCATTATAATCCATCATATAAAGTGCGATGTCATATTTATTGAGATAATCATTATCAATTATTATTTTATTATTTTCATTTGGTACATCCTTTAAATAAATTTTTGGAGGATATAAAGCCCAACTCCATTCATTGTTATCATCTTCCATGATACTATTAAAAGTTTGGTCATTTCCATTGATTTCAAGATTTATTAAATTATTTGTGACAGTAAATGAAATTTTTCCTGTACCAAATTCCGTTTTTCCAATTTTAAATGAGTTCATAGTAATTACCTCCTAAAGATTTAATATGAGTTTATTTGTTTCATCTTTTCTTAAATACAAACTTTATAAGTAAATAGATGATTCCACCACATATAAAAATTAGTATACCATCTTTTATCAGTATTTTACCGATTTCCATGTTGACTGTATATTGTATTTGTAACTCTAATGGTGGATCTTGATAAGGAATACCTGCCTTAATTACAAAGTAATATACCCCTATGAAAAAAATAATAATTCCCGCTAATAAGACGGCATTAATTGTTTGTCGAATAAATAATTCACTTTTTGTTAGTTTGATGTGATCCATAAATGTTATAACCTCTGATTTTATATTTCCGGTTTCTTAATAAATAAAGATTGGAAAAGAGTAATTATTCCTATTTATGCTCTATAATAAAGCTATATTTGTTAATTATAAAACTTGTGAATATTTCACGCTGGGGGAGTTATCAATATTCATTTGAAATCCACCAATGCACGCATAGAATCCGCTTACCTTTTGCTATGCGTCATGATACTCAAAGTGGGGGTAAGTAAACAAAAGTAAGGGTGGATCTGTTCTGCGAATCGTTGACTCCATTAGAAAATCTGGTGGATCCTATTCACAGTCAGATTTGGATCCTTTGGCGTGAAATAATCAACTTGGAAATGTTCATTGAAGTCATCAAAAAATGTAATAAGTTTAAATATATATTTATTTAATTATAAAATACTTGTATATCATTTTCAATTAAAATGTAATAAATGAAATAAATGAATTATTTATCTGACAAACATCAACGCCATCTTATTAACCGGAATCAGTATTTTTTAGAAATTTTATTTAAAATGGGCATTCTTTATTTGAAATATAGGTCATTGTTATTTAAAATTTGGATTTAAATACATGTAAAAATGTTTCACGTGAAACATTTTTATAAAAATAATATAAACACTATATAATGTTTCACGTGAAACATTTCAACCCAATATATTGTAAGCAGTCCGTGAAACATTTTAATTCATTAATTAATAGTGCGTGAAACATTTATTTATAGAATTTATGGATGGAATTTCTAATCTATTACCATAAATTTAGTGATAATAGTATATTTTACTTATAGTAAATAAGCCCAAAAAGTGATATAATCGTAGAGTAAAACGTTGAGAAAATGTGAAACATTTGTAGAGCATTAATGGGAATTTTATTAGAAAACGGATTGCGAAGATAATGAAAGGTGAATATATAAATGGGAAGAATTATTGCAATCGCAAATCAAAAAGGCGGAGTAGGTAAAACAACAACTTCAATTAATTTATCTGCATCGCTGGCGCTTAAAAATCAAAAGGTGTTAGTAATCGATACAGATCCGCAAGGAAATACAACGAGTGGGTTTGGAGTAGATAAGAATGAGTTGGATAATACAATATATGAATTAATATTGGGTGAGTGTTCTATTCAGGATTGTCTTGTTAAAAATGTAGTAGACGGTGTTGATCTGATTCCGTCAAATGTAAATTTAGCAGCAGCGGAAATTGAATTGATTGGAGTAGAGAAGAAAGAATACATATTAAAAAATGAGGTAGACTGGATCAGAGATAAATATGATTTTATTATTATTGATTGTCCTCCTTCTTTGAATATGCTGACTATTAATGCTATGACAACTGCCAATTCGGTATTGGTTCCGATTCAGTGTGAATATTATGCATTGGAAGGATTGAGCCAGTTGATCCATACTGTAAATCTTGTAAAAGAAAGATTAAATCCTGAGTTGGACATGGAAGGAGTCGTATTTACTATGTATGATTCCAGAACTAATCTTTCTTTACAAGTAGTTGAAAATGTAAAAGACCATTTAAACCAAAGAGTATATAAAACGATTATACCGAGAAACATCAGATTAGCAGAGGCTCCAAGTTATGGAATGCCAATCAGTTCTTATGAACCAAAATCTGCTGGTGCAGAAGCATATATGTTATTAGCAGATGAAGTAATAAACAGAAAGGATGAATAAAAGATGGCGGCCAGAGGGTTAGGAAAGGGATTAGATTCTTTAATTCCAAATGCAGTTGGAGAATCAAAAAGCAATAAGGCAGATATAGAAAATAAAGAATTAAAAAAAGATAATGCCGTACCGGATACATTAGTAAAAATAACGATGGTAGAACCTAACAGGGAACAGCCGCGTAAAAATTTTGATGAGGATGCTCTGATGGAATTGGCTGATTCTATTAAGCAATTTGGATTGTTACAGCCGATACTTGTTCAGGATAGAAAAGATTATTATGAGATTATAGCAGGGGAGCGCAGATGGCGCGCAGCTAAACTGGCAGGATTAAAAGAAGTACCTGTAATTATTAAAAATCTTAGTGAGCAGGAAATTGTAGAGATTTCATTAATTGAAAATATACAGAGAGAAAATTTAAATCCTATTGAAGAAGCACAAGCATTTAAGAGACTTTTAAATGAATTTCATTTAAAGCAGGATGAAGTTGCAGAGAGAGTTTCTAAAAGCCGGACGGCAGTAACAAATTCCATGCGATTATTAAAATTATGTGATGAAGTACAGCAGATGGTGATCAACGAAATGATTTCAACAGGTCATGCAAGAGCATTGTTAGCAATAGAAGACACCGAGCTGCAATATTCCGTTGCACAAAAAATATTTGACGAGAAGTTGAGTGTAAGGGATGTAGAGAAACTTGTTAAAAATATAAATAAACCTGAAAAGCCCAAAAAGGAAATAAACCAAAGTCTTGAAGTAATCTATCGGGATATAGAAGAAAAATTAAAACAGTCTTTAAGTACAAAGGTTGCTGTTTTATCAAAAGAGAATGGAGCCGGGAAAATAGAAATAGAATTTTATAGTCATGAAGATTTGGACAGGCTGGTTGACAGTCTTACAAAGGCTGGTTTATAAATAACTTTGAATAGAAAAAAATATTTAAAAGTTACGGAATGAATATCATGCAGATTACATTACAATATATAATAGCATTACGACATACGAATCAAGAAAAAGCAGTAAAAAACAGAAAGGTAAAAGGTTATTAAAATGTCCAGTAATTTTTTGAATAGCATTGGACTTGGCTGGATGGACATTGGATACATTTTATTAGGGATAATAGTTTTAGTAGTTATTCTCTTAATTGTGATCATTGTGCAAATAGCGAAGACAAGTAAATTAAAAAAGAGATACGAAAAATTTATGCAGGGAAAAGATGCAAAAAGTTTAGAAAAAGATATTGTCGAACTATATGAAGATAATCATGCATTAAAATCCATGACTGATACCAATAGGCAGGATATTAAAAAATTATATAAGAATATGGAATTGACATTCCAGAAGATAGGGATTGTTAAATATGACGCATTTCAACAGATGGGCGGAAAATTAAGTTTTAGTCTCGCATTATTAAATGAAAATAATGATGGTTTCATTTTAAATTCGGTACATAGCAGTGAAGGGTGCTATTCATACACAAAAGAAATAAAAGGCGGTGAGTGTGAGATTTCTTTAGGAAATGAAGAAGAAAAGGCATTAAATATTGCGATGGGAGCGGATAAATAAATTTGCACTGTATCAAAATAATGGATGGAGGCATTTTATGAGATTATGTAGACTTGATGATATAGAACCGGACGCTACATTAGCGAGGGCCATTATAACCTCTGATTATCAGATACTGTTATCCGAAGGGACAATGCTGCGTCCCGATTATGTAGAAAAGCTGAAAGATATAGGGATAACTGAGGTCTATATTGAGGATAAAAAAATTCCTGATGCGGAAGAAGTAGCCATATTGAAAAAAGATATAGAAGATAATGTAAAGACTCAGATTAAAACCGTATTGGAAAAACATACTTATAATCACAATGAAGAACTAGTTGCATTAAATCATGCGGCTGATGATGTGATCATGAACATTTTGGAAGAAAAAGAAGTAGTAGAACAAGTGTTCGATATAAAAGAAAGAAGTTCGGATCTTTATGAGCATTCTTTGAGTCTTTGTTCTTTGGCAGTTTTAACGGCAATCAAATTGGGATTGTCTCAAGAAGAGGTACATGATATTGGCGTAGGAAGCCTTTTACATGATATAGGTTTGCGATATCTTACCATTAAATATGCGGATAAAGATTTAGAAGAAATGTCGGATGTGGAAAGAGGAGAGTATAAAAAACATTCGGTTTACGGTTATACTGCATTGAAGCAGGAGTCATGGATTTCGGAAAGAGTCAAAAATATCATATTATATCATCATGAAAGAATGGATGGTTCCGGATATCCTTTGCGGGCTACGGATATTCCAAATGAATGCAGAGTGATCAGCGTATGTGATTCCTTTGATGAAATGATATGCGGAATAGGATGTAAAAGAGTAAAAGTCCATGAGGCAGTAGAATATTTAAAATCCAATAAAGATACAAAATTTGATGCGAAAGTAGTAAATGCATTTTTGGATTTTACGGCTGTTTATCCGGCAGGATCTTTAGTTAAGATCAGCGACGGAGAAGTGGGGATCGTGTTGCGCCAAAACAAAGAATTTCCTGATAAACCTGTGATCAAAATCATTCGTGATCAGGTTGGAAACCAAGTTATCGGAGATATGGTAAAAGACTTGAAAGATTTAGACGGTATATACATAACGGATGTTTTAGATAAATAAAAACATACTTTATTTTTTTATTGATTATTTACGTTTTTTATGGTATTAATGCTGTAAGTGCATATTAGAGCGTGTGGGAGTTTGTGTCTGTACGGCATCCGCAAACTTTTGACCATGTATAAATTTGTATAATAAAGCCGTGCGGAAACGAGGAGAAAATGATAGATATTAAATTTTTAAGAGAAAATCCGGAAGCAGTGAAGGAAAATATAAAGAAAAAGTTTCAGGATCATAAACTATCTTTGGTAGATGAAGTGATCGAATTAGATGTGGAAAGCAGAAAAGCAAAGCAGGAAGCAGACGATCTTCGTTCAAACCGTAATAAGATCTCAAAAGAGATAGGCGCTCTTATGGGACAAGGTAAAAAGGAAGAAGCGGAAATGAAAAAAGCAGAAGTCGCCGCGAATGCAAAGCGACTGGAAGAATTAGAGGCAAAAGAAGCCGAGCTGGAAGAAAAGATCAAAAAGATCATGATGACAATTCCGAATATCATAGATTCCAGCGTTCCCATCGGAAAAGATGACAGTGAAAATGTGGAAATCAAAAAATACGGCGATCCTGTTGTTCCTGATTTTGAAATACCATATCATACGGAGATTATGGAAAAATTAAATGGTATCGATCTGGACAGCGCGAGAAAAGTAGCGGGCAACGGATTCTATTATCTCATGGGCAATATAGCAAGACTCCATTCCGCAGTGATTTCTTATGCCAGAGATTTTATGATCGGACGCGGATTTACTTATTGCGTTCCGCCTTTTATGATCAGAAGTAGCGTTGTCACAGGGGTAATGAGCTTTGACGAGATGGATGCGATGATGTATAAAATTGAAGGGGAAGATCTGTATCTGATTGGGACTTCCGAACATTCCATGATCGGTAAATTCATTGATACGATCATACAAGAAGAAAAACTTCCCCAAACGCTTACCAGTTATTCTCCCTGTTTTAGAAAGGAAAAAGGTGCGCATGGATTAGAGGAAAGAGGGGTTTACCGTATCCATCAGTTTGAAAAACAGGAAATGATCGTTGTCTGTAAGCCTGAAGAATCCAAAGTTTGGTTTGATAAGTTATGGCAGAATACCGTAGATTTATTCCGTTCTTTAGATATTCCAGTCAGAACGATAGAATGTTGTTCCGGCGATCTGGCAGATTTGAAAGTAAAATCTTATGACGTAGAAGCATGGTCTCCAAGACAGGAAAAATATTTTGAAGTGGGGAGCTGCTCGAATCTCGGAGACGCGCAGGCAAGAAGATTAAAAATCCGCGTAAACGGCGAAAACGGAAAATATTTTGCTCACACATTAAACAATACGGTAGTTGCGCCGCCAAGAATGCTCATTGCATTTTTGGAAAACAACCTGCAGGCAGACGGTTCCGTTAAAATACCTGAAGTGTTAAGACCATATATGGGTGGACAAGAAGTGATAAGTTGAAAAATCAGCGCTGACGCCATAGGCGGCATATTGGGAAGGGGTGAATTTTTTGCATAGATATATGAAAGCAATCGGATTTTCAAAACTTCATGACAGAAAGCATCTTCAGTCGTTATTAACCGATGTCATCGTAAATGCGGATGAACGTAAATATACGACGAAAACGGATGAAACTGTCATTGCAGAATTTTGCAAAGATTTCGCCGAAAACATAGGGATAGCGGTATGCGGTGAGTTTGATGATGAGGATAAATTTACTTATGATTATTATTATCCTTATCTTCGTGGTACCGGTATCAGTTCGAATGAAGATATTTCTATAGACCGCCACGCGGCGAATGAATCCTATGCCGGTATCTGTGACGATATAAAAGTCGGCGTATCCTTGATTTTTTATCTTCAGGATATGATCACTTACATTAAAGCAAAGAATTTAGGGAAACTTCCTGTCAGGGGCACTACTCTTACCCTGTCGGGGCTTTCCCTTCAGGGTACGGTCATGATGCCCATCATGAAAAATGAAAAACAAAAACAAAGGACAAAAAAAGAAAATACCAACAGGCATCATCTGATTGCTGCAGCAAGAAAAGGGGACGAAGAAGCGATAGAGACTTTAACTCTTGAAGATATGGATATGTATACCATTATATCCAAAAAAATACAAAAATCAGATGTTTTTAGTCTTGTAGATACCTATTTTATGCCATATGGGGTGGAGTGCGACCAATATTCCGTGCTTGGAGAGATCATGGAATGCCGCCTTGTAACGAACAAAATCACAGAAGAAAAAATTTATATTTTAACAATTAGCTGTAATGAATTGACATTTGACGTCTGTATTAATATAATAGACTTATTCGGTGAACCAAAAGTCGGGCGTCGGTTCAAAGGGACGGTCTGGTTACAAGGGTTTATCAATTATCCGGATTTTTAAAATCAAAACGCTTCCATAGTTAAATGGATATAATAAGCCCCTCCTAAGGGCTAGTTGTAGGTTCGATTCCTACTGGGAGCATCAAAAGCATTGAAAGAGTTATTTTTTCAATGCTTTTTTTTACCTGTTCCGCTAAAAGCGGACTTCTGAACGTTATCTATGAGGAAGGAAATAGAAATGGAAAATGTATTGAGGCTTTTTGGGGAAGAAAGCACAAAATGGTTTGAAACCGTATTTAAAGAACCGACCCGGATACAAAAAGAAGCATGGCCTTTTATTGCGGAAGGAAAACATGTATTGGTGTCCGCGCCTACAGGAACGGGCAAAACGCTTTCCGCTTTTTTTGTGTTTTTGGACAGGATGAAAAAGCAGGCGGAAGAAGGAACGTTAAAACAGGAACTACAGTTGATCTATATTTCTCCATTGAAATCCTTAGCGGCGGATATTAGAGAAAACCTAAAACGTCCTTTAGAGGGTATAGGCGCGGAGGAAAAAATTACGGTAGGCATCAGAACAGGCGATACTTTGCAAAAAGACAGACAGAGGATGATAAAAAAGCCGCCTCATATTTTGATTACTACGCCGGAATCTTTATATTTATTGCTTACCAGTAAAACAGGACAAAATATTTTGGCAACGGCAAAGGCCGTTATATTGGATGAGTTACACGCTTTGATCGATACGAAAAGGGGAGCGCATTTGATGCTTTCGCTGGCCCGTCTGGATATTTTATGCAAAAGTCCTTTGCAGCGTATAGGTTTATCCGCCACGATTGAACCTTTAGATGTAGCGGCACGGTATTTGGCTTTAGAGGAAGTAAAGATCGCGGCGCCGGTCATGAAGAAACAAGTGCGGTTAGAAATATTAAGTCCGTATGCGGACGCGGTAAAAGGTCCAAGAAAGGATCCGGTTTGGGAAGAATTAGGAAAACTTGTTTATCAGTATTGTCAGGGGAGCCGCAGCGTGATCGCTTTTGTGGAAGGGAGACGGTATGCGGAAAAGTTGGCCTATTATGTTAATTTATTAGGAGGAGAAGGGTTTGCAAAAGTGCATCACGGAAGCCTGTCAAAAGAACAGAGGGCGGAGACGGAACTATCTCTTCGGGACGGAAGACTCAGGCTTTTGTGCGCGACTTCCTCTATGGAATTGGGAATCGACGTAGGGGAGATCGATCAGGTGCTTCAGGTGGGCTGTCCCCGTACCATTTCGGGAACGATGCAAAGATTAGGACGTGCGGGACATAATCCGGGAAGAGTCAGCGTCATGTATCTTTTTCCCAGAACAGCGGCAGAATGCGTTTCCTGCGGAATGACGGCACAGCTTGCAAGAGAGGGAGGCGTGGAACATTTAAATCCACCGTCAGACTGTCTGGATATACTGGCCCAGCATTTGGTTTCCATGGCGGCTTTTAAAAGTTACGGACTGGATGAAGTAATGGAGATCCTTCCGAGAACATGGACGTTCCGTAACGTTACAAAGGAGGATGTAAAATCCGTATTGGAAATGTTAGCGGGAGATTATGAGCATGATAAGGACATTCCGGTACGTCCGAGAATTCTATATGACAGAATACATGAACGAGTAGAGGGAGACGGCTACAGCAGGATGCTGGCTATTTCTGCAGGCGGTACCATACCCGATAAGGGGCTTTACAATGTAAGAACAGAGGAAGGAATAAAGCTTGGCGAAGTAGATGAAGAGTTTGTCTATGAATCCCAAAAAGGAGACCGGTTCATCTTAGGCGCTTTCGCATGGAGGATCGTGAATATCAGCCGGGATACCGTGACTGTAAAACAGGCGCAGATGGAGGGCGCCAGACTTCCTTTTTGGAAAGGAGAGATAAAGGGAAGAAGTAAACGGACGGGAGAAGCTTTCGGGCATATTTTGCATTCTCTGCAGGAGGCTTACGAGGACGGAAAACTTTCTCCGGCTTTAGAAGAATTGGGGTTGGATGAGGCGGCGGTGAAGCTGGCTTCTCATTATTTGGAGCGGCAGATCAAAATAACGAAAGGTTTGCCGGATTATAAGACTATTATAATAGAACATTTTAAGGATTCGTCCGGAAACAGCCAGTTGATGGTGCATTCCATATTCGGGAGGAGGATCAACGCTCCTTTGGCGCTTCTTGCCGCACAGGCGGCAAGAGAACAGCTTAAAATAGAGATAGGGAGCGTGGATGAGGAGGATGGTTTTCTTTTATATTCCTATGGTTCCGGAGTATTACCGGAAGGGATTTTACAAAGGATCGATCCCGATACCTGTATCAGAAAATTGGAAATCATGCTGCCTGCCACGTCTCTTTTTAATATGGCCTTTCGTTATAACAGCGGACGGGCATTAATGATGGGGGTCAGAAAAAACGGCAGGCAGCCTCTTTGGATGCAGCGTCTGCGGAGCGCAGAGATGCTGGAACAGGTAGTAAGGGAAAAAGAACACCCTTTGATCCGGGAAACACGAAGGGAATGTATGCAGGAACTATGGGACGCCAAAGGAGTGCAGGATCTTTTATATGATATTGGTTCCGGCGGGATAGAAATAAGAGAGATTTATACGGAAACGCCTTCTCCCATGTCGCTGCCTCTGCAATGGGGACAGGAGGCCGCGGTTATGTATGATTATGCGCCTACGCCCAGAGGGATACACGGCGCGGTTGAAGAAGCGTTGAAGCAGGAGAAAGAACTTTTGACGCCGGGAAACCATGAGCTTACTCAGGTACAGGAACGGGAAAAACTTCCTAAGGATGAGAAACAGCTTCATTCTTTACTTATGACGGAAGGTGATCTGGCGGCAGGGGAACTGGATATTCCTGCCAAGTGGTTGGAAGATCTGTCAAAAGACGAAAGGGTGTTGTATTTAGAACGGCAGGGGCTTTGGATCGCTGCAGAACAGGAAGAGGAATATGATAAGGCGTTAAGCGGCGATACGGTTTTAGAGGAAACCTTTAAAACGCAATCAAGACTTCATATCGTGAGGCGGATGCTCCGTTACAGAGGAGCGGCGGATGCGGAACAGACCGCCAGACGTTATGGGTGGACTGTTTCCGATGCGGAAATGATTCTGAATGAATTGTGTAAAAGGGAGGAGGCGGTAAAGCAGGAAGAAAAATATTATCACGCCGTACTTTATCGTTTGGCAAGGGTTAAAACGCTGAAAAACCGACGGGAAGAGGCCAGTACCGTTCCTCCGGAAAATTATATGTCTTTATTGCTTTCCCGTATGGAATCCGCTGCGCCGGCGGAAGAATGCCTGCAAAATACGTTAAAAAGATATGCAGGAATGACATTTCCGGCGGCAAATTGGGAAGGGATCCTATTGCCCGGGAGGGTGAAAAATTATCGGGAGTCTTTTTTGGATACCTTTCTTTCCGAAGGCCAGTTATTCTGGCATATGAAGGAAAAAGGCGGAATATGCTTTGATTTTCAGGATCGGATCGACTGGGACGCCGATCTGAGCGGCCGGACGGAAGATCTTAATGAAAAAGAAAAGATCGTATATGAGGCTCTTTTAAAGAGAGGGGCCAGTTTTATGCAGGCGTTGAACGGACTCCTTCCCGGAGAATCCCCTTATGAAACTCTTTTGTCTTTATTGGAAAAGGGATTGGTATATGCCGACAGTTTCGTACCGGTGAGACAATGGCTTGAGAAAGAAAAGACAAAAAAGGCCGTCGCCAGACAGCGTGTCAATATGCGCGTAAAGGCATTGCATGCGGGAAGGTGGGATGTAGTAAGACCGGTTAGGGAAAGAACGATAGAAGAAAAAATAGAGGGCTGCTTTGACTGTTATCTGATCGTCAGTAAGGAGACGGCATCCGCTTACGGTCTTTCATGGCAGGAGGCTGTTTCCGTGCTGCGTATTTGGGAATATACGGGTCAGGCCAGAAGAGGATATTTTGTAGAGGGGATGTCCGGCGCGCAGTTCGTCAGGGGCAGGGATTATGCGAGTATTATACGGAGTCTGAAAAATCCTGAAAAAAAGCTGGTTTGGATCAATGCCGCCGACCCGGCGCAGTGTTTTGGTAAATTTCTTCCGCATAAAGAGGAAAGAAATTTTTTGAACGTTCCGGGCAGCGCGGTTGCCTGCTTTGGGGGCATACCGGCAGCGGTCATGGAAAGACAGGGGAAAGTCCTGCATATATTTGAAGAAGAGATAAAAGAAGAGTGCCTTACGCGTTTTGTTCAGGATTTTAAAAAGGGAAAGATATTTCCTGCAATGAAGCGTATTGTAGTGAAGGAATATCCGGATACAGCAAAAGAAGCTTTTGCAGCCGCCGGATTTTTGAAAGAAATGCAGGATTATGTTTTCTATCGATAAAACCCGGATTTTTATTGAAAAAAACTGAAAATATGGTATAAAGATAGTATCTGATCATTTATGAGGGCAGCAGGCGGGATCGCCGGTCCTGCTGCCGGAAAAACAGGTTACGGGCTTGTGGGGCAAAGAACGTAGACTGGATAAGGGGGCATGATCGTAAATATGATTTATGAAAAAGATTTAAGGGATCGCAGGATCGTTATCAAGAGTTTGGAAGATCAGAAAATCATTGCGGACACGAATATATTGAATTATGACGCCTTGAATAATATTGTCAGGGTGAGCGCCGCCAATATACCGGACCGGGAATATGAAAGGATCTATGCCCTGATTTTCGGAAATGAAGGTTTATACGAATATGTAGGAACGATCAGAGGTACGGTCATTGCTAACGAAATAGAAATATTGCTGGGAAAAAGCAGGATGAAAGAGGACCGGAAACGATTCAGGTATAATATCAGCATGACGGGTACTATTTTATGTATTATAATCGACGGATGGAACGTTACTTTAAGAAAACCGATCAAGGTTAAAACGATCAATATTAGTTCAAACGGAATCCTGTTTCAGGCGGATGCGGGAAGTTTTTATTTGGGGAATGAATTTATGCTGTTGTTGGAAATAGAAGAGAAAGTAATGGGCATGAAATGCGAAGTAGTCAGGATACAGAACAGTACGGTCAGAACGGAAGAATATGGATGTAAAGTCAATGCGGCGGTTTTAGCATGAAATTAAAAACGTGAAATTAAAAATTTCCCGATCCTGATTGGTATACCTGTTAAAGCAGCAGATGGGAGTTAACATGAAAGAAAAAATGAAAACGTTACCGGCCGAATATTTATGGGACGGTCTGGTATTAAAGGATGATATTTATAATCATAACGGAAATGTGCTTCTGATCCCCAGCGGAGAGGAAATTACCAAGAAAAAGTTGGGAAAGCTCCTTAATTTTAGTTCAGACGGTAAGCATATCATGGTCTATGAAGAAAGCTATTATAAGATCATGGCGGAAGGAAACATTCCGCATGAAGTCCGTCAAAAAGTAATGGAAAGCGAGACAGGCTATACAGAGATCAAAAAGGATGTAGGCCATGTTTTTCATAAAGTCAGCGCCGAAGAAAAAATTCAGAGCAAAGAGATAGAACCGGTCATTCAGGATATTTCACAAAGGCTGGATGTAGTCGATCCTACCGTGATTTTTGAGTGCATCAATTTTCCAAGGCCGATGGATGAATATTTACAGCGTCATTCGTTAAATGTCGCCTTTCTAAACGGATTGATGGGAGAGTGGTTAAAGCTCCCGAAAGAAGACGTCAGGATGCTGGTCATGGCGGGACTTTTACATGACGTGGGAAAAACAAAAATACCGGAAGAAATACTGGATGCGCCGAGAAAATTGACGGATGAGGAGTTCAAGATCATAAGGACTCATCCCGTTTATTCTTATGAACTGCTGGAATCCGGTTTTGACGAAAGGGTAAAGCTTGCCGCAAGGCATCACCATGAGAAACTTGACGGAAGAGGTTATCCCGATGGGATCAGGGACGAGGAGATTTCTTTATTCGCCAGAATTACTGCGGTTTCCGATATTTATGACGCTATGGTATCAAAGCGGAGTTATAAAAAGGAAAAACTGCCTCTTGACGTATTGGACGACTTTTATAATCAGGCATATGACGGTTTGGATATGGATATGGTCATGGTATTGATCAAAAATATGAGGGAAAATTTTTTAGATAAAAAGGTCCTCATGTCAAACGGAAATATCGGAACGATCAAATACATACCGCCAAACGATATAGCTCATCCGATCATTCAGAATGGGAAGATCATCAAACAGACGAATGAAAGATGGTTTTGTGAAAAACTGATTTCTACTTTTTGATAGAAAGTATTTTTTATTATTTTTGAGTGAAATGAGCAATTAGTACACTGACTTGATTATATTTCGTTGAATGGCTTGCCTGAATTTCTATCTGCCGTATTTGTTTCCGCTCCGGGTCGTGCCGGACTTAATGAATTATATATAATTATAAAATAGTTTACAAAAATATAAAAAATAGAATTGAAAAAATCTGAAAATTTTGTTATATTAAAGTTATGAAAGCGTCTCCGGAAACGGAGTGACTGAGTATGGAGAAGCGTCTCTTAATGAATGATTTTGTAGATAACAGGAAAGGGTACGGTTACTGATTATGGCAAAAAAAGGTATTATCATTGGCGCGGCGGCAGCAGTCGTTGTGATTGCGGCAGGCGCAGGGATTTTTTTGAACAGGGACAAATTATTTGCGGAAAAAGCGCCTTCGGATTTTACGGTAAGTTATGAAGGGATTGCTACAGCCGATATTTCTGCAGGGGTCAGCGTACATGATCCGTCCATTATAAAGGAGGACGGTACATATTATATTTTCGGTTCTCATATGTCGGGAGCTTCTTCAACGGATTTGAGAAATTGGACAGTAGTTGGAGATGGCTATACGCCGAATAATCCTATTTTTGATAATTTATTTTCAACGGAACATGTTTTTGACTATTCGGGCAGTAAGAACAGTGTCATACCTACGGACGACGGAGGCAGGCATGTATGGGCGCCGGATATTGTCTATAATGAAGCGCAGGGACTATATTATATGTATTTTTGTACTTCTTCTACATGGAATGCGTCAAACCTTTGTTATGCGACTTCTGAGAAGGCGGAAGGTCCTTATGCATGGAAGGGCGCCCTGATTTATTCCGGTTTTACGGAAGAATCCCTTGGCGCAACGGACGTACTTGATTATGTCAGTGAAGATTATGCCAAAGAGCATTACATAACGCCCGGTAATGAATATAATTTTAACGAGTATCCGAATGCCATCGATCCTACCGTGTTTTATGATGAAAACGGGAAAATGTGGATGGTATACGGTTCCTGGTCGGGCGGTATTTTCCTTTTAGAGATCGATGAACAGACCGGGCTTGTGATTCATCCCGAAGCGGACGAGGCAAATAATGTGGACGCTTATTTTGGGAAGAAACTGATTGGCGGCGGACATAAATCAATCGAGGCGCCTTATATTTTATACGATCAGGCAAGCGGCTATTATTATCTGTTTGTATCTTATGGCTCGCTTGTAAGGGAAGGCGGATACCAGATCAGAGTATTCCGTTCCGATAAACCCGACGGAGAATATGTGGATATGGGCGGGCATTCTTCCATTACGGGAAATCATGCTTATTTCGGACTGAAATTATCCGGTAATTATTTTCTTCCCAGTTTGAACATGGCATATATGGCGACCGGACATAATTCTGCTTTTGTGGATGACGACGGAAAAAGATATGTGGTATATCATACAAGATTTGACAATGGGCAGGAATATCATGAACCCCGCGTACATCAATTTATTTTAAACGAAGAAGGCTGGCCATGTATGCTGCCTTACGCTACAAGCGGAGAAACGGTTTCTGAAACCGGCTATGAAAAAGAAAAAGTAGTCGGCGAATATTATGTGATCAATCAGGGAACGGCTATTGACGCTAAGATTGCGGAACCTTTTAAATTAGTATTATCCAAAAAAGGGAACGTTTACGGCGACGGCGCCACCGGAACATGGGAAATGAAAGACGGCAGTTATTATGTCCATATTACTATTGACGAAAAAGAGTACAGCGGCGTATTTTGCGAAATGAAAGATGAAGCAGGAACATCAGTAATGACGTTTAGCGCGGTAGGTTCTAACGAAAGTATCTGGGGTGTGAAATATTTTGAGTAAAAAGAAAAAATCAGAATCGAAAAACGGAAAAGAATATGCTGTTGATATAGTAAAGGACATACTGGCATGGTTAGTAGTAACAGCTATTGGGTTTGTGTATTCTATGGCAATGCTGCTGCTTGCATCTTTGTTTTTGGTAAACGTATGGCATGTTACTTTTGAGGAGATCGTAACGATTTCCCTTGTATTGATGGGGATTGTTTCCGTTGGATATATCGGCGTATTGGTCTATAGGAGACGGCATTGCGGCGGCAGATGAAAAAACTGTCCTTATCGATAACATATAAAACATAAAAACAAAATGAACTGTCATAACCAGACGGAATGAAATCTGGTATGGCAGTTTTTTATTTGTTTTTATTACATTTTCACAAAAATGAGAAAAATTTTTGTGAACGAATTTGAATGAAAATGATTGACTTTGACTGATTATGATTCTATAATGCCATTATAAGGGATGAACGAATTTGAATGAAAATGGACGAAAATGGGGGGATAAAATGCTGACAGAAGAGAGATTTGCCAAAATTCTATCTATATTGGAGAAGACGGGCAGCGTGACAGTACAGCAGTTGATGGCGGAACTGAATGCTTCGGAATCTACCATACGGAGGGATCTGACCACATTGGACGCAAACGGGCAGCTTACGAAGGTACATGGCGGCGCGATCTTAAAAAATGCGGTTTACAGCACTACGGACGACGAAGTGGTACACCGGAAAGAGCAAAACAGGGAGGCGAAAGAAAAGATTGCAAGATATGCGGCGGGATTGATCGGTGCAGGCGATTTTGTCTATATTGACGCAGGGACGACGACAGAGCTTATGATCGATCATATTACGGAAAAACAGGCCACATTTGTTACCAATGCAGTTACCCATGCAAAGAAGCTGGCGGAAAGAGGATGCGCCGTCTATATTTTGGGCGGGGAATTTAAAGCGGTGACAGAGGCGATCGTAGGAGAAGAGGCGGTTGCAACTTTGGAAAAATATAATTTTACCAAAGGTTTTTGGGGGACGAACGGAATCAGTATGCAGCAGGGATTTTCCACTCCTGAATTAAGGGAGGCCATGGTGAAGAAAAAATCTATGGAAAACTGCAGAGAGCGCTATGTGCTGGCGGATAACAGTAAATTCAGTTATATTTCCAGCGTGACCTTTGCGCCGTTTGAAAGTGCGACAATTCTTACTACAGAAATGGAACAGACGGCATTCCAACATTGCGGAAACATTTTAAATCTGTAAATGTAATGAGGGTACGCTCCACGCCCACAAACTGTGACGCACATCTTTGGGAGAGCAATTTTCAAACACACTCTAAGACAGGAATGGTCGATGAACAGGTTTGCATCCGTGCGGCGTCCGCAAACTTGGAATCCGGATAAGGATTCATATAACAGAGCCGTACAGAAACGAGGTAGAATATGATTTACACACTGACGTTTAATCCTTCGTTAGATTATATTCTGACAGTTCCGGACTTTACTTGCGGGATAGTGAACCGGACGACGGAGGAGGTAATATTTCCCGGCGGAAAGGGAGTGAATGTTTCCATGGTGTTGAACAATCTTGGAGTGGAAAACACGGCGCTTGGATTTTTAGCGGGGTTCACCGGGGATAAATTAAAGGAGATGTTAGAGGAAAAGGGGATAAGGACGGAATTTCTTCCAATCAGAAAGGGAATGACCAGAATCAACGTAAAGCTGCGTTCCGGGCAGGAGACGGAGATCAACGGGCAGGGACCGTCCATCGGCAAGGAGGATATAGAAAAACTTTATGGACGGCTGGACCGGTTAAAAGAAGGAGATATGTTAGTCATGGCAGGCAGCATTCCCGATGTGATGCCGGGAACAATGTACATGGATATTATGGAACGTTTGCAAGAGAAGAACCTGAAAATAATCGTGGACGCTACAAAAGATCTTTTGGCAAATGTTTTACAGTACCGCCCTTTTCTTATCAAACCGAACAATCATGAATTAGGGGATATTTTCGGGACGGAAATAAAAGGGAAAGAAGAGGCGGTTTATTTTGCAAAGCAATTAAAAGAAAAAGGAGCCGAAAACGTTCTGGTATCCATGGCAGGAGACGGCGCCGTGTTAGTGGCGGAAGACGGAAACGTTTATCAATCGGAAGCGCCGGAAGGAAAAGTGGTCAATTCCGTAGGAGCCGGAGATTCCATGGTGGCAGGATTCATAGCAGGCTATCTGGAGTACGGAGATTATGAAAAAGCGTTCCGGATGGGAGTATTTACCGGAAGCGCATCGGCATTTTCCAAGGAATTGGCGACGAAAAGGGAAGTACTTACACTGATGAAAGAAAATCAGGTGGAATTTTAAAAAAGAGTTTGAAAAATCTTTGTGAAATAAGGACAAAATAAAACGGTGGTCAAAACGGACGGAGAGGCAGGAATAGAAGATGAAGATCAGAGATTTATTATCGGTAGAAAGTATTGAACTTCAGGGTGCAGCCGAAAATAAAAAAGAAGTACTGGATCAAATGGTGCATCTGATGGAAAAAAGCGGAAAGATCGGCGATATAGAAACGTATCGGAAAGGGGTATACGCCAGAGAAGAGGAGAGCACTACGGGGATTGGGGAAGGGATCGCCATACCTCACTGTAAATCAAATGCAGTGATAAAACCGGGGCTGGCGGCGATGGTCATACCGGAGGGCGTGGATTTTGACGCATTGGACGGCGGAAAGGTGAATCTGATTTTTTTGATTGCAGCGCCCGATACGGAAGATAACGTACATTTGGACGTTTTAAGTAAATTGTCCGTACTTCTTATGGACGAGAATTTTACCGGCAGTTTGAGAAATGCGAAAACAGTGGAAGAATTTTTGAATACGATCGACGCCGCAGAGGCGGAAAAAGACGGGGCAGAGAGCGTAAAAAGTATCTTGCGGGAAAACGAAAAACAGATTTTGGCAGTGACCGGATGTCCCACGGGGATCGCCCATACTTATATGGCGGCGGAAAGTCTTGAAAAGAAAGCGCAGGAACTGGGATGCCGGATCAAAGTAGAGACAAGAGGCTCAGGGGGCGCAAAAAACGTACTTACTAAAAAGGAAATCGCCGGGGCGGACTGTATCATCGTAGCGGCGGATACGCAGATCCCCATGGACCGGTTCGACGGAAAGCCGGTCATCCAGTGTAAAGTAGCGGACGGCATCAGTAAAGCGGAGGAATTGCTGACCAGAGCAATGAACGGTCAGGCGCCGGTCTACCACGGAAAGGGAAAAGCCGGGACGGCAGGAGAAGAAGGAACCGACAGTATCGGACATCAAACTTACAAGAATCTGATGAACGGAGTTTCCCATATGCTCCCCTTTGTTGTAGGAGGCGGTATTTTGATCGCAATCGCGTTTTTGATCGACGGTTTTTCCGTTGACTTAAGTGCATTGTCGTTAGAGGAAAGAGGGAATTTCGGTACGATCACTTCTTTTGCGGCGATGTTTAAACAAATCGGCGACGTGGCGTTTGGATTTATGCTGCCGATTCTTGCAGGATTTATTGCAATGAGTATTGCCGACAGACCCGGTCTTGCGGTCGGTTTTGTAGGAGGAGCTATTGCGGCAGGCGGAACTTCGGGATTTTTGGGAGCGCTTGTTGTAGGATTTCTTGCAGGATATGTCGTAAAAATGCTAAAAAAGGTATTGGATAAACTTCCCGATAGTTTAGAGGGTTTGAAACCGGTACTGCTTTATCCGCTGCTTGGAATTTTGATCGTGGGATTGATCATGACTTATGTGATAGAACCTCCCATTGGAGGATTAAATACTTTGATCAATAACGCTCTGAACAGTATGAACGGCGCCAGCGCCATTTTATTAGGAGCGCTGCTGGGAGGTATGATGTCCGTGGATATGGGCGGCCCGGTAAATAAAGCGGCGTATGTATTCGGAACGGCGTCCATTGCCGCAGGGAATTATCATATTATGGCGGCGGTGATGATAGGTGGCATGGTTCCTCCCATTGCCATTGCTCTTGCGACTCTCCTTTTTAAAAAGAAGTTTACTTCCGATGAGAGGAAAGCGGGGCCGACTAATTTTATCATGGGACTGTCTTTTATTACGGAAGGCGCCATACCCTTTGCAGCGGCAGATCCGCTTCGTGTGTTACCTGCCTGTGTAGCCGGAGCGGCAGTATCGGGAGCATTGTCAATGGCGTTTGGCTGTACGCTGATGGCGCCTCACGGCGGGATCTTCGTATTCCTGACCGTAGGAAACCCGCTGATGTATTTGGCGGCGTTGGCAGTAGGTTCCGCGGTTTCCTGCATGTTGCTGGGCGTATTAAAAAAAGATCCAATAAGTTCAGAAGATAAGAAATGAAAGATAGGAAATTAATAAGTTTAAAGAGTTCGGGTATAAATGGAAAAGTGTGAAGAGAGATCAAAAAAATATGATAAATACGGAGGGAAAAACAATGAAAGAATTTAAGTATGTAATAAAAGACAAAGAAGGCATCCATGCAAGACCGGCAGGATTATTTGTAAAAGAAGCGTCGGCTTATCCTTGTACGGTTACGATCTGTAAGGGGGATAAGGAAACGGATGCAAAGCGTATTTTCGGAATCATGGGACTTGGCGTAAAATGCGGAGAAGAAATCACTGTTAAAGTAAACGGGGAAAAAGAAGAAGAGGCGATGGCAGCGCTGAGCAAATTTTTGGAAGAAAACCTGTAAACGGAACGGAGGGGTTATATGGTACTGGAAGGAAAAAGTGTATTTGGAGGAATCGCAATAGGAAAACTTTCCGTATACGGTAAAAAGGACCGTCAGGTAAAGAGGATTAAAATAAGCGATACGGAGGCGGAGGCGGAGCGTTTTCACTCTGCAAGGGAAAAAGCTAAAGAGCAGCTTACCGTGCTTTATGAAAAGGCATTAAAGGAAGTGGGAGAAGTCAATGCCATGATCTTCGAAGTACATAAGATGATGTTAGACGATCTGGATTATATAGAATCCGTTACCAATATGATCCGGTCGCAGGAAGTAAACGCCGAATTTGCGGCAGCAACAACAGGGGATAATTTTGCAGGAATGTTTTCGGCAATGGAAGACGAGTACATGCGGGAACGGGCGGCGGATGTACGGGATATCAGCAACAGGATCATCTCCGTTTTGCAGGGGACGGCGGAAGGAAAAGAGCTGGGCGGCGAACCGTCGATCCTGTTAGCGGAAGATTTAGCGCCCAGCGAGACAGTACAGCTTGACAAATCCAAGGTACTTTCTTTTGTGACAAAGAAAGGTTCCGCCAATTCCCATACCGCTATTCTTGCCCGTACAATGAATATTCCTGCGTTGATCGGCGTGGATCTGGAAAAACTGGAAGAAGCGGAGGGAAAGCTCGGTATTGTAGACGGTTATGAAGGAAAATTTTATATAGAACCGGATGGAGAAACTTTATCGAGATATAAAAAGCGGAAAGAAGAGGATGAGCAGAAAAAACGCCTGCTTCAGGAATTAAAAGGAAAAGAGAACGTTACTTTAGACGGAAAAAAGATCGAGCTTTACGCCAATATCGGCGGTGTGGCGGATGTGGCAAACGTACTTGCCAGCGATGCAGGAGGGATCGGGCTGTTTAGGAGCGAGTTTCTGTTTTTGGAATCGGAGGATTACCCGTCGGAAGAGACACAGTTTGGCGCATATAAAAAAGTTGCGGAAAATATGGCGGGAAAAAAGGTGATCATCCGTACTTTGGATATAGGAGCGGATAAGCAGGCAGATTACTTTGGACTGGAGAAAGAGGAAAATCCTGCAATGGGGTATCGGGCGATCCGCATCTGTCTTGACAGGAAAGATATGTTTAAAACCCAGCTACGCGCCCTTTACCGGGCAAGCTATTACGGGACGGTGGCCGTTATGTTTCCGATGATCATCTCCGTTCGGGAGGTAAAACAGATCAAAGAGTTGATCGCAGAAGTAAAAGCGGAGCTTGATCAGGAAAAGATACCTTATAAAGATATGGAGATCGGCATTATGATCGAAACGCCGGCAGCAGTCATGATCAGTGATCTTCTGGCAAAAGAAGTGGACTTTTTTTCCATTGGCACTAATGATCTGACACAGTATACGCTTGCAATCGACAGGCAGAATCCGAAGCTTGACAATCTTTATGATTCGCATCATGAAGCGATTTTAAGGATGTTGAAAATGGTGGCGGATAATGGCCATAAGGAAGGATGCTGGGTAGGCGTCTGCGGAGAATTGGGAGCGGATACTACGCTGACGGAAACATTTCTTAGAATGGGATTTGACGAATTATCCGTAACGCCGTCCATGGTCTTAAAGGTACGGGATAAGATCAGAAAATTGGATTTAGGGAAGTGCAGCGGATAAGAATGATATTTTCCGATGGGGCAATTTAAGGATAGAATAATAGAGCTGCGAGGGGATCGCAGCTCTATCGTTTTCCAATATGATTTTCCGAAATTTGTTTCCGGACATTTTTCCTAATTTCTGAAAATCTGAATAATGCTTACCGAGTATTTGGGAGCAGTATAAGTAAAGTTTTCCGACACTTTTGTAGTTTCCTCCGCTAAGCTGATTTTTTCCGGTTCTTCAAACGAATTGACGTCGGAAAGGTTTTCTCCCTTTAAAACCGTAACGGAAGCGGTAGAGGAAAAATCGTCCATATCTATATTTTCGAGAGAAACGGCAATATCAACCGCTTCTTCCGTTACATTAACAAATTTAAGGATAAGGTTACCGTTCTCATCGACGCTGGAAGTTTCATATATGCTTTCCGGAGTTTCCTGCGTATAATCCACATAAAGCGAATCGTCAATATAACATTTGATATTACTGTCTTCTACCACTACCTTTAACCGGTACACTTGATTTTTCTTCAAAACGAGATTTTTCGTTGTTCCGGTGATTTGGCCGCTTTTGGCGTTACCGGATACGATCTGTAAACAGGAAACGGTATTTCCCCAGCCGCCGATATTCCAAAATATGTTGTTTCCAGAATCTTTAACGCATACCGGGATTAGAAATCCTTCGTTGCCGTTTAAAATTTCCGCCTCTACGGTCAGGGTGTAATTAGTCCAGTCTTTTTCCCCGATATAGACCACATCTCCGGTGTTGGCATCGAAAGGATCTCCGGTATATTCCTGTACTAATTTTCCGTCTTTGACACTCCATTCCCCTTCATGTTCCGTGTAACCGTCCGCCTTTAAAGTATCCTCATTTTCAAAATCCGAACTGTACAGCAGGGAACCGTCCACATTGGAAGTGACCGTCAGATTATCATAAGAAACGGAGGTCATCCATGAACCAAGGCCTACCGCCCCGGATAATCCGGTATCTTCCGCTTTTCCCGATAGGGTAAGCCGGGAGGGAAGAATCGTCTTACCTACATGGTTTGCAAACATTTTCTGTACATAGTAATCCGCCGTTCCGAATAAGGCGTTATTGGAAAAGAACATCATATCGGGCAGCCATTGATTGGTTTTACTGTTGCCGAACAGGGGTGCGTAACATGCCATTGCCACGATATCAGAGTTTCTTTCCAGTCCGGTCATATAAGCAGCCTCGGAAAGGGCAGCCTGTAAAGTATTGGACTGGGCCGCGTATTCCCCTAAAAATACTTTAGCCTGCGTATTCCGGTCATAGGCGTCATACCGTTTCGTATTCGTTAAAAACCAGTTGGGAGATTCATAATAATGTTCGTCTACCAATGTGGTAACGGAATCAGGGTAATCTTCAATATAGGACCATCCTTCCGTACTGCCGGAGGCCGTACCGTTTGCCACGATCAGTTCGATATCGCCGTAAAGTTCCGGATTTTCTTTAGCCGCATTTTCAAAAGCTTCTGCAAACTTTTCATAATGGGCATGATATTCGCTCTGCCACTGTTCGTTCCCGATCCCGATATATTTTAAGGGAAAGGGAGCTTCATGTCCCATGGCGGTCCTGACGGCGCCCCATGTAGTGTCGGCGCCTCCCCGGCAGAATTCCACCAGATCCAAAGCGTCCTGAATATACTGTTTAAATTCATCGCTGCTTAACGGATAAACGATATAACGGGGACTCTGTACCTGACAGGTCATGCCGGCGTTAAGAACCGGAACGGGAAGACAATCAAGGGCTTCGCAAAGCAGGAAATATTCATAAAAACCAATGCCGTATGTAGTATAATAAGGATCGTTTTTCGTTCCTGACCAAATGCTTTTTCCCTGCGGGCGTGCCGCGGCGTCTCCCGTCGTTTCGTTTCCGTTTACCGTAAAGGTAAGACCGTTTCCGATGGAATCCTTCCAGTCATAGATACTTTCTTCGTCCCGTCCTTCGATCACGCAGCCCCCGGGAAAACGTAAAAAGGAAGGGTTTAACGCCTCCATATATTCACCGATGTCTTTACGGATCGGGAGCCCTTTATAGGTATCTGCCGGCATCATGGAAACCATATCCAGACAGACGGCCGTACCGGGGCCTTTACATTCTATATAAAGACGGAGATTTTTGTTTACCGTTTCTGCAGGGGTCAATGTGGTTTCATATTTTGTCCAAGAACCGGATATATTTTCAATAAAATCCTGAGCGTAAACGACGCCGTCCGTATCCCGGAGAGTCAGGCGCAGGGCAGCGTCTGCATGGGGAATGGGTTTCATGCCGGAAGCATAGCTGGCTGCGTCTATCTGCGTTATATCCGATTCGGATGCGGTCCTTAAATATAAGGAAACGTTATAAACTTCATTGCCTGTGACGGCTAAGCCGTCCAGATATCCCACATTGCCGATTCCGTAGTATTGGTCTGCCGAAGAAAGGCCGTTGTAAGAAAGCAGCGCATAATGGGGATTGTTTTCGTTCAAATAACCGGGAGATCCGGTTTGATTCCCGTCGATTACCGCGAAAGTAACATAATCGGGATATTCATTTGTCCACCCGTGTTTATTTTCATTGGCTGCCGCGGAACCGTATTCAAAAGAACGGTTTTTGATCAGTTCTGCATAGAGCCCTCCGTCAACGGCGAAATTGATATCCTCTAAAAATAATCCGTAGAGCGTATCGGAAACGGATACGGGTGTCTCTACGGAAGATAGGTCCGTATTTACTTTATAAACAGCGGACAAGGGAAGGGAAACGTCGTCCGCTGCCTGATCAGTTGCCGTTTCCGTTTCCGGCATTTCCGTTTCGGAAGGTTTTGGGGAGCCGGACGAACTGCAGCCGCAAAGAGAACATAGGGCTGTAATACTTAGTCCCAGCGCGGCGGCTTTTCTAAAATAGTTTTTCATAAAAAATAACCTCCTAAAATATTTTTTGTTTTTATTTATGTATAAAATTAATAAAAATTGATGTATCCATTTGTGCAAAGTGATACAATAATTTAAAATCCATTAATTCTATCTATAAAATATCATAACAATAAAGAGAAGTATAGCATTGACTTTTGGTTAATATAATAGTATTATAGAAATAACTAAAGTAATTTGTAAAAAACTAAACTACCTGTCAGGGAAAAATATGGTAGAAGGAGGTTTGTTATGGGGCACAAGAAAAAGTTTATGAGAGCAGTCTCGCTTAGCTTGATCGTGGTACTTTGCCTGAATACCACAGGGATCAAAGAGGTAGCTGCGAAAGAGGTATCGGCCGAAGCCGCGGGGCAGGAAACGGGAGATACTTCTGCACAAAGTTATTCCTATAGTGCCGACGAATATAGGAGTGAAAGGATATCCAATAATTATACGAAAGTCAGCGCCGGATATTCAACACCCATATATTCGGGGGAGGATGTGGTTTATGACATGGAATCCCATGTGACGGAAGGCAGCGATCATTTCACTTCCGAAAACAGGGAGTATGACGGTACGGAAAAGGTGTTGGATCTTACCAGAGGAGATCTGATCAAACTGACGTTGGACGTACCGCAGGACGGACAGTATTTTATGCTGTTTGATTACTTGTCTTATGACGAATCCATTCTTCCGATCGCTATGGGAATGCAGGTGGACGGAGAGTATCCTTTTTACGAATGCAGGAATTTGGAATTCGAGACGACATGGATACCGGATTTAGAACCGTCCTATGACCGTTACGGTAATCAGGTGGTGACCGTACCGAATAAACAGATCCAGTGGGAAGAAAAATATCTGATGGATGCAAGTTACCGTCATTCCGCGCCGCTTGCTTTAGAGCTTACGGCAGGAACTCATGAGATCTTGTTTGAAGTGAAAGAGGGAAATTTCCTATTAGGAGATCTGACGCTTACAGCGCCTTTCTCCGCACCGGCTTATACAGGTTCCGAAAAGGCGGCGGGCAGCGGGTTGATCGAGATTGAAGGCGAGGACTTCCTGCAGACGAACAGTTCGTCCATTCACGGCGTGGCAGAATATGATACGAGCCTGACGCCCTATGAAGTGAAAGATACCGTATTAAATACTTTGGACTCGGATTCTTTCAGTGTGGCGGGACAGAAAGTATCTTATGAGTTCCGGGTAAAGGAAGGTGAGAGCGGTTATTATAAGATCGCTACGAATTATAGATCTTCCGATAAGACGGATTTCCCCGTATTCGTAGACATCAGAATAGACGGCGAGATCCCGAACAGCGCTTTCGAATCCTACGGAATGGCTTATACAACAAAATATAAAACAACGACCCTGACAGATGAAGACGGCAACTACTTAAGCGTTTACTTGGATGAAGGCGTACATACGATTTCTTTTACGATCTCTATGGATCTGATCTGTTATGTGATGGAATCCATCGACGAGATCATGTCCGACGTAAACGACCTTGCGTTGGAGATTACCAAGGTTGCGGGAACTAATGCGGACAAATACAGAGATTTGAAATTATCCAGATATATTCCGGATCTGGAGGATACGCTTTACGGTTATGCGAACAGACTTCGGGAATTGGAAAAGAGCGCAATCAAATGGAGCGACAGTAATAAATCCGTTGCGGTCATGTCTTCCATGCTGATTGCGGCGAAGCAGTTAGAGAGCCTTGCGGATAATCCCGACGAGATCCCTTACCGTATCGGCGAGCTTTCCACAAGTATGAACTCCGTCAACCATTATCTGGCAAACGCCATTGATAATCTGATCGAGAACAATCTTGCCATCGACCGTATCTGGCTTTATCAGGACGATGCAAAGCTGCCGAAGAAACCGGGATTTTTTAAATCTATCGGTATGAACCTGCAAAGATTTTTCACTTCCTTTACCGATCAGGATTATTCGGCAAGCAATACGAATCCCGATCATTTACAGGTATGGGTAAACCGTTCCAGCCAGTATGTACAGATTATGCAGAAGATGATCGACGAATCCTTTACGCCGCAGACCGGTATCGAGGTGGATATCAGTATCATGCCGGATCAGTATAAATTGGTATTATCCAATTCTTCGGGAAATGCGCCCGATGTTGCGACGGGAATCAACTATACGATCCCTTATGAGCTGGGTATCCGGGGCGCGTTGGTGGATATGGCGCAGTTTGATGATTTCAAAGAAGTAGCAGAACCTTATGAGACGGGATTTTTTATGACCGGTTCCATCGGGAACGGCATCTATTCTATGCCGGAGACGATGAATTTCTGGGTATTATATTACCGCAGCGACGTTATGGAGAAGCTGGGGCTGGAAGTACCGGATACAATAGACGATGTGATCGACATGCTGCCGGAGCTGCAGATGAGGGGATTGAATTTCTATTATCCTACGGCCGGAATGTTACAGCTTCGTAACTTCCACGGTACGACGCCGATCATCATGCAGAACGGAGGATCCCTTTATAATCCGACCGCATCTACCGGAACGGCATTGGGAAATGAAGAATCCGTTGACGGATTTAAAAAATTGACCGACTTATTTACGATCTATAACCTTCCTGTCAATGTAGATAATTTTTATCAGCATTTCAGGAACGGGGATTACCCGATAGGAATTGCGGATTATTCCGCGTATAACCTTTTAACGAATGCGGCGCCGGAACTTTCCAGTTCATGGGAGATCGCATTGGCGCCGGGAACCGTACAGGAAGACGGCAGCATCGACCGTTCCGTGTGCGGATGCGCGGAAAGTACCGTAATCTTTAAGAGTAATCCTGAAAGAGAGGCGCAGGCTTGGGAATTTATCAAATGGTGGTCTTCCACGGAGACGCAGGCTACGTTTGGTCAGACGATCCAGATCACTTACGGCGATGAATATATGTGGGCTACCGCAAATATGGACGCTTTTGCACAGCTCCCCTGGGGTTCAAACGCAAGGGAAGTCATTACGGAAACGGCTAAGAACGTAGTGGATATTGCGAGAGTACCGGGTACTTATCTGTTAGAGCGTGAAATGAGCAATACCTTTAACGATATTGTAGTCAATGCGCAGAACGAGCAGACCAGAATCGATAAGGCCGTAAAATCGATCAACAGGGAGTTTGCGCGTAAGTTAGAGGAATTTGGTTATAACGACAGCGAAGGAAACGTCATAAGCGAATATGAAATTCCGACAATGGAAACCGTCCGCAAGCTTTTAGGCCGGACCGATGAAGAGTAGGAAATGGGGTGAGGGATGAAATGAGGAAAAAGAGAAGCAATATCGGAAGACATGCAAATAACAATAGGAACGGATATTTTTTCGTAGCGCCTTACGCCATCGTGTTTATGATCTTTATTTTGATTCCGGTTATTTTGGCAGCAATACTTTCCTTTACAAACTTTAATGCTATTCAGTGGCCGTCATGGGTTGGATTTTTGAATTACATTACCCTGATCACCAGTGATGAAGTATTCATGCAGTATGTATTGCCTAATACCGTTGTGTATGCGGTAGTAGTAGGTATCGGAGGTTATATTTTATCTTTTGTGCTTGCGTGGGCGCTCTGTAACCTGACAAAGATTCCAAGAACGATTTTTGCGCTGATCCTGTACTCACCGAGTATGACGACCGGTGTGGCAATGACGGTTCTTTGGAAGGTCATTTTCTCAGGCGACCAGACGGGACTTTTAAATAGCTGGCTGATGGAGCTGGGAATCATCAATGAACCTATTATTTGGCTGGTGGCTACGAAATACCTGCTGCCAATCGTTATCATTATCGGTTTGTGGTCGTCCATGGGCGTAGGTTTCCTTTCCATGATTGCAGGTATTTTGAACTCGGACGAATCTTTATATGAAGCGGCGGCGATCGACGGCGTTAAGAACCGTTTTCAGGAAATGATATACATAACGATCCCGCAGATGAAACCGCAGATGTTGTTTGCAGCGGTTATGGCAATCGTAGGCGCGTTCCAAAACGGTCTGGTTTCCACATTGCTTACCGGAAACCCGTCGCCGGGATATGCGGCGCAGTTGATCGTAAACCATATCGAGGACTACGGTTTCTTAAGATATGAAATGGGATATGCGGCGGCTGTTTCCGTAGTGTTACTGTTGATTGTACAATTATTCTCTAAAGCGGCAAATTCGCTGTTTTCAGAGAAAGATGAATTTTAGAGAGGGGGAAGCAGAATATGGCATATAAAGGAAAAAGAATCAATCCGCAGAAATTCGAGCGAAGCCAGATCAAGATCATTATTTTAATACTTCCGTTAGTGATCTTTATGGCGATGCCGTTAATATTCATTGCGAACCACGCGTTTAAGCCGATGGAAGAGCTGTTTGCATTCCCGCCTACCTTTTTTGTAAGAAACGCGACAATGGATAACTTTACAAAGCTGATCAAATTCAGCCGGACGGCAGGTATTCCTCTCAGCCGTTATGTATTTAACAGTATCATCGTTACCGTGCTTACGGTAGGGCTTTCCTTGTTATTTACGACCTGTGCGGCATTTGCGCTTGCAAAGATCAAATTTAAAGGCAGGAACCTGATGATGCAGATCAACCAGATCGCCCTGATGTTCGTTGCGGTTGCGGTATTGATACCGAGATACTTAGTAGTCTGCCAGCTTGGCATGATCGACAGCGTATGGGCGCACATCCTGCCGCTGGTAGCCTATCCGGTAGCGCTTTTCTTAGTAAAACAGTTCGTGGAACAGGTGCCGGATTCCCTGATAGAAGCGGCATACATGGACGGCGCCACGGATATGCAGGTATATTGGAAACTGATACTGCCAATGATAAAACCGGCGATTGCAACCGCGTCGATTCTGGTATTCCAGCAGGTATGGACGAATATGGAGACATCGAACTATTATATCAACGCGGATAATATGAAGACATTGACGTTTTATATGAACACACTTGTAAATGCGAACAATACCGTTTCCGGTCAGGGTATTGCGGCGGCGGCCACATTGATCATGTTCGTACCTAACTTAGTATTATTTATCATCCTGCAGAACAGCGTTATGAACACAATGGCGCATTCGGGTATCAAGTAGATCAGGAAAAGCTTGGAAAGGAGTAAAACTATATATGAAAAAAAGAGTTTTAAGACTGACAGCCGTATTCCTGATTGCATTTGTTCTGATTTCGGGAATAGATATTTTGTCCGTACATGCAGAAACGCCGTACCGTACCTATACGGTAGACGGTTACGGATATGTGCAGGAAACGCAGACGGCTTATCTTGCTCATGCGACGATCACAAAATTCGGAGATAAGTTTTTGGATACGCCCAGCGATCTGTATGTAACGGAGAACGGCGAGATTTATGTAGCGGATACCGGCAACGGGAGAATCATTGTCGGCGATTTAGAGGGAAATCTGATCAAAGTGATCGGCGAGGGTACTTTGATCTCTCCCAAGGGAGTTTTTGTAACGGAAGAAAATAACCATGTATATGTAGCCGACAGAGACGCGGCGGCGGTTTTTGAATTTGACGAAAACGGGCAGGTAGTCAATCAGTATACAAAACCTAACAGTCCTCTTTACGGTGATAATCTGGATTTCCTTCCCATCAAGGTAGTAGTAAACGAAGCGGGAGTGATGTATATTGTCTGTGAATCCAACACAAACGGTATCGTAGAGATTTCTCCTACGGACGGGGGAACCTTCCTTGGATATTTTGGAACGAACTTTGCGGACCAAAGTATTCAGACTATCATTTACCGGGCGATCTTAACGGATGCCCAAAGGGCAAAAATGGCAAGCAATATTCCTTCCACGCCGGATAACCTTGCCATCGATAAAAAGGGACTGATCTACACCGTTACCCGAGGCGATAAGAGTAAGACATTGAAACGACTCAACATCGCCGGAAAGAACCTGATCGATCCGGACAGTTACGATCCGATTCCGGCTGCGGTCACGGCAGGAAATCACGACAATGTGTATGTAGCGTCCCAGCAGGGTTACATTTACGAATACAATAACGACGGCGATCTGCTCTATGTATTCGGCGGTTTGGACGACGGTACGCAGAGGGTGGGGCTTTCCACATTGGTTACCAGTATTCAGGTGGACCAAGAGGATAAGATATACATATTAGATTCGGATAAATGCCAGATTCAGGTATATGAACCTTCTGAATTTACGAATCTGCTGCACCGGGCGCTTTACCTTTATTCCAAAGGACGTTATACCGAAAGTAAAGAACCTTTAACGGAAGTCCTGAAAATGAACAGCATGTTTGATTATGCAAATCAGGCAATGGGCAGGGCATATTTCCAGGAAGAAAATTACGATATGGCGCTTCGGTACGCAAGGCTTGCCAAAGACTATGAAGGTTATTCCGACGCTTACTGGGAGATCAGAAATCAGTGGCTCAAGAAAAACATAGTAGAGGCGCTGCTTGTAATACTGGCGGTCTATATTGTGATCAGAGTTGTGAAGTTCTTAGACAGAAAGAAACAGATCCTTGCAAAACCGAAAGCATTTTGGGAGAACTGCAAACAGAAGAAAGTGGTTTCCAATCTGCTTTATGCGAAGTATTTTATGAAACATCCGATAGACGGTTCTTACGGCATCGCCAGAGAGGGGAGAGCATCCTGGGCAGCGCCCAGCATCCTGCTTCTGATTTTTACGATAGAGTATATCGTTAACAAATATCTCTGCGGATTTTTGTGGAAAAACGTCAGAGAAGGAAGATATGACATTCTTTCCGATATCGGGGTTGTGGTCATCGTGATGGCGGCGGTAACTGCCTGCAACTATCTGGTTTGTACGATCAATGAAGGGGAAGGTACCGTAAAGAAGATCTATACTTATTTCTGTTACAGCCTGACGCCCTACATCATGTTAACGCCGGTCGCATTTGTACTGACTCATGTATTGACGGATAACGAAGCGTTCTTGGTTACGTTAGTCCAGCTTTTAATGATCGGGTGGCTTGTAGTGCTTTTGATTCTGTCAATCAAAGAAGTAAACAATTATACCGGAAAAGAAACGTTTAAGATTATTGCGCTGACTTTGTTTACGATTCTGATCATGGCTTTATTGATCTTTATCATTTATGTATTATGGGCGCAGGTATTTGAGTTTATCAATTCTATCTTTGGAGAGGTGGTGTATCGGCTTGGCTATTAAAAATAAAAAAGTAATTGCGTGGATTTTGGCAGCAGCTATGATAGCGGCAGCACCCAATACCATTTCCCTTGCGGCGCAGGTAGAAGACGCCGCGGCCGCGGACGAAGCGGAGGAAAGCGGCGCGCAGGCAAATGGGGAAACCGTTTTAGACGACGGCGAAGTAGTAATGGAAGGTGCGGTCGGCAAGGTAGACGAATCGGAATGGGTTACTTTGGATGATTATGAGCTGGTTGCCGAGAGCAGTACCTACAAGATGTATTTATATGAACCGAGACTTTCCATTATTTTGGAAAATAAGGAAACCGGAGAATTATTGGAGTCCACATTAAACGATGCAAAAGACGACGGTAACAGTAACAAATCATGGAACGGATATATGAAATCAGGTATCGTGATACAGGCCATCGTCGGTACGGTCAATACATATCAGGTCGATCTGCTCACCTGTGATAATACGATAGAGGTAACAAAAACCGAAAACGGATTTTCCGCAAAAGTATTTTTTACGGAGTATCAGTTCGGGCTGACGGTAAACGTATCTTTGGAAGAAGACCAACTGATCGTTAACATACCTGACGATTCTATTATCGAACAAAAAGAGGGAAGCTATATTTCCATGATCAGCCTGTATCCGTTTATGGGATATACCTTTTTAGACGACGAAGAGGGCTATATGCTCATTCCTGACGGAAACGGCGCGCTGATTCATTTGAACAATAAAGAAGGTCGTTACTCTACAGGTTTTTCCCAGATGATTTACGGCAAGGATATCGGATTTACCGATTCCGCGACACAGGCACTGCTTTGGGATGAAGTAGACATGGTAAGGAGTGCGAATCAGGTTATTGCGCCGATCTTCGGCATGGCGCATACGAATCAGAATCTGGGTTATCTTGCAGTTGTGGAAAAGGGAGATAAACGTGCCAGCGTAGAAGCGCACCCGAATGGAGTCATGGTAAATTATAACCGTTGTTTCGCAAGATTTCTGCTTCGGGATATTTATATACAGCCATTGAACAATTCCAATTCCGGAACGGTAACCAACGTAGAAGCGGACCGTACCCATACGGACCTGCAGGTCAGATATATGCTGCTTTCCGGTGAGGATGCGAATTATTCGGGCATGGCGGTAACATACAGAAACTATCTGTTAGATAACGGACTGGTCACAATAAAAGATAACGGCTATAATACCAGAGTGGATTTTCTAGGGACGGACCGTGAAGAATTCCTGATGGGAACAAAAGCGGTTACCGTGACGACGGTGGATAATGTAGAAGAAATCTATAAAGAATTGCAGGCAGCAGGGATAAGCAGTATGCTTTCCGTTTACAAAGGATGGCAAAAGGGAGGGATCTATAACCTTCCGATCAGCAAATATAAAGCGGATTCTCATATAGGCGGGACCGGCGCGCTGACAAAGCTGATCAAGGAGTCGGAAGAGAACAATTATCATCTGTATCTTTACAATGACGCTTTGAGATTAAATCCGTCCACCAATAGTTCTACCTTTAACGTAGTGAAAAAAGTAAATAAACGTACTTTTAAAGACGAATTTTGGGCAAACGTATATAAGACTTTCATGTATCAGACATCAAAGAAAAGCGATTCCACATTAAAGAAATTTGTGAAATCTTACACTAAAAAAGGAGTTTCCAATCTTGCGGTAGAGGGAATATCCAATACACTGTTTTCTTCCAGCAGCAGGGGAAGCTTTATGACCAGATATGATTGCGCGGCAGATTATGAAAGCACATTGGCGTCTATAGATGAAAACACGAATCTGATTTTACAACAGCCCTTTGCATATCTTTGGAACTATACGGATGCGTTCCTCGATATGCCCCTTGGTTCTTCGGACTATATGTATGTAGATGAAGAAGTGCCGTTCTTATCCATGGTATTAAAGGGAGTAATCCCGATGTACTCGGATTATGTGAATTTTGAAGCGAACAAGACAGAGTTTTTCTTACAGATGATAGAGTCCGGCGTTTATCCGTCTTTCTATATCACTTATGAAAATTCATCCGCATTGATCTATACAAATTCATCCGATCTGTACAGTACGGAGTATAATACTTATAAAGACACGATCATTGAGTATGACGAAAAGCTCAGGGAAGTAGCGGGAATGGTAGACGGCGCGTTGATCATCCGTCACGAAAAGTTGGATAACGGGGTTACGGTGGTCACTTATGATAACGGGGTCGCTATCTATGTAAATTATTCAGGACAGGAGCAGACTGCCGACGGCGTAACTGTTCCGGCAATGTCTTATAAGGTAGGTGAGGCGTAATGAGTAAAAAAGAAAAAACAAACCGTGAAGAAAAAAAGAATAAAAATAAAATCAAACCGGGACGTCTTGCAAAACGTGAGGCAATTACAGGACTGATCTTCGTTTCGCCTTGGATACTCGGCGCCTGTATCTTTCTTGCCTACCCACTGATCACTTCTTTTCAATATGCGCTTAACAATATCCGCATTACACCGGTGGGAAAGACCTTTACCTTTGTAGGATACGGGAATTTTACACAGATTTTATTGTCGGATGCAGATTTTCCGACGCAGTTGATCGATTATTTAACGACGACCATTATATCGGTTCCGATCATCGTGGTATTTGCTCTTATTATTGCTATGATGCTAAACCAGAAGATCAAGGCAAGAGGATTTTTCCGACTGATATTCTTCCTTCCGGTTATCATTGTAAGCGGACCGATCTTAGGAATGCTTACGGAACAGGGAGCGGGAAGTATTACGGCGATCGATACGCAGGCAATCAGCACGGCGGTACATAATTTTTTACCGTACAGCCTCGCTGAACCGATTTCCGGTATTTTTGAAAACATGGTAACGATTCTTTGGTATTCGGGCGTACAGATTTTGATCTTCCTTTCCGGCCTGCAGAAGATAGACCGTTCCATGTATGAAGCGGCGCAGATCGACGGCGGTTCCGGTTGGGAATGTTTTTGGAAGATCACTTTACCGACAATCAAACCGTTAGTACTTTTAAATTGTGTATATACGGTTGTATTTATTTCCAACAACAATCAGAATGCGATCATCGAATTGATCAAAAACTCTATGTTCTCAGGAACGAAAGAGAAAGGATATGGATATGCGTCGGCAATGGCGTGGCTGTATTCCTTAGTGGTTCTTTTGATCGTCGGACTTTTTGCTATCGTATTCCTTGCAAAGAAAGATATTTATGAAAAGCAGGTCAAGAGAGCGAAGAAGGCGATGAAGAAAGAAGCAAGAACAGTGAAAAAGATAGAAAGGAGAAGTGCAAGAAATGCCAAAAAAATCGAAAAAGCAAGACAAAAACGCAAATATTCAACCTACGATGGCAGCGGCGACTATTAACGGATCGCAGGCAGCAGCGGTTTTAAACAAAAAATGGTATCAGAATTTAAATAAAGAAAAAGCGCGTAAATTTCTGCTGGGTTCCAAAGATAAAGAAGGCTTCTTGAAAATGTTCCTTATCTATGCACTGTTGATCTGTATCGGATTTATTTATCTTTATCCGATCCTCTACATGATAAGCAACAGTTTTATGTCATTGGATGACCTTTTGGATTCTTCCATTAACTGGATTCCGAGCGCGCTGAACTTATCCAACTATGCGCAGGCGGCAAAGAGTATGGATTTTTGGAAATCATTAGGGCAGAGCGTTATCATTGCGGGAGTTCCCACACTTTGTAACGTAGCCTCCTGTTCCCTGATCGGGTACGGATTGGCAAGGTTCGACTTTCCGGGGAAAAAGGTAGTACTTGCGATCATTATTTTCTCTTTTGTACTTCCGAGCCAGATCACAATGATCCCGACTTATGTATTGTATTCCAATATGGGGATTTTAGGAACGCTTTGGTCGTTTATCCTGCCTTCCATACTTGGAATGGGAATCAACGGACCGATCTTTATCCTGATTTTCTACCAGTTTTTTAAACAGGTGCCTAAGGTATTGATCGAGGCGGCACAGATTGACGGAGCAGGCTATTTTAAATCCTTTCTGAAGATTTCCTTACCGTCTGCAAGTCCGGCGATCATTACGGTATCATTATTTTCTTTCGTATGGTACTGGAATGAATCTTACCTGACGGAAATGTATGTAGCAGGCGTTATGACAAAATCAGGATGGACGTCGCTGATCATACAGCTTGACAACTTTGCAACCAACTATTCAAGCTATGCTACGACAGCTACTAATGCGGCCACCAGCCTGAATGAGTCTATCAACTTAGCGGGCACGATGCTCTCCATCCTGCCGCTTCTGCTGATGTACTTTGTATTGCAGAGATACTTTGTCGAAAGTATCGACCGCACAGGTATTACAGGTGAATAAGCAGAGCAGTCTGAAGGGTTTGACTATAGTTTTAAGCAACGGAAATGGATATTGATTTATAAGGCTTCTATGTATAGATCCGGTATTCTCAGGATCGATATGTAGAAGCTTTTTTATTACAGTAAAATTAGTAATTTCAGGATCCTGAATCGTTCCAATATTTTTTTCTACTACCGGTTGAATTTATATGATGAACTAACCGACACGGTTATCGTTTTTTCAATTTGCTATGGTAAAATGGAATCAAAGGAAACAAGGAGATGTTTATATGAATATTGGATCGGTAATTATGAATAAAAGAAAAGCTTTAGGATATACACAACAAACTTTGGCGGAGAAGTTGAATGTTTCTTTTCAGGCAGTATCAAAATGGGAGAATGGAACGAATTATCCGGAAATGGAAATGCTTCCTATGATTGCAAGTGTGTTAGACACAAGTATTGATTCCCTTTTGGGATATAAGTCTTTTGTGATTTCTGATTATGATAATCGATATGACATGGCGGATTATTATTGGGGAATAACCCCTAACAATTTATGCTATGAAATCATGAAATTGCGGCCGCCGGTTAAACCGTTAAAAGTATTGGATATTGGCTGCGGAGAGGGGAAAGATGCTGTTTTTCTTGCCCGGAACGGTTATATTGTAACAGCTTTTGATTTGTCTGAAACCGGAATAGAAAAGGGGAAAAAGCTTGCCGAAAAATGTAATACTTATGTAGACTTTTTTAAAGCCGATATAACTGATTTTCGTGCAACCGGATACTATGACATTATTTTTAGCAGTGGAGTATTTCACTTTATTAATCCTAAGATCCGGAAAGAAATTACGGTAAATTTGAAAGAATGTACAAACAAAAGCGGCATACACGCGATCAATGTATTTGTAGATAAACCGTTTGTGGAAGTTCCGCCGGATAAAGATGCCAATCGGTTCCGTTGGAATTCAGGAGAACTTTTCATGCTCTATCATGATTGGAAATTGCATAAGACAGAAGAAATCATTTTTAACTGCAATAGCGGTGGAAACCCACATCAGCATTGTATGGATATTATGATTGCGGAAAGGATAATATAATTCTATTATGAAAACATTGTATGTTACTGATTTAGACGGAACTTTAATGCGGGATGATAAAATAATTTCAAATAAAAGTGTCGCCATATTGAATCGCCTGCTTGCCCAAGGGAAATTTCTTACATATGCAACCGCAAGGTCGCTTGACTCTGCTTCTAAAATTACAAGAAATATTTCCTTTAACCTTCCTGTCATTATCCGGAACGGAACAATTCTTGCCGATCCTCTGTCCAAGAGGGAAATTGAAATTTCCACGTTTGGAAAAGAATTGCAACATTTAAGGCAGGTTTTAGCCGGCACTGCCGTCCCCGGATTCGTAACCGCTTATTTTGGTTCAAATGAAATAAAATTATGTCTGGCAGGAAGAATGAATGAAGGCTTTCAGGATTATTTGCAAAACCATTCTACGGACGGGCGTATTCGTATGGTTGATACAGAAGATAAGTTGTATGAAGGAAAAACGTGCTATTTTACATTTATTGCCCCTAAAAATGAATTGCAGCCCCTTTACGAACGTGTAAAACATATTGAGGGAATGAATTGTGTTTTTCAACAAGATAAATACAGGCCGGAATATTGGTTAGAACTATGTCCGGGGAATGCAACAAAGGCATCGGCAATTCAAAGAGTAAAACAGTTATGCGGCTGCCAAAAGGTAATTGTATTTGGGGATTCGGCAAACGATATTTCCATGTTTCACATGGCAGACGAAGCATATGCAACAAAAAATGCAATTGACGAATTAAAGGAAATTGCTACGGGAATCATTGAAAGTAATAATGCTGACGGGGTAGCAAAATGGTTAGAAGTATATACATGACAAAGGGCGGCTCTTCAGGTTATTCCTACATAATCTGAAGAGCCCCTATCTGAAGATAGACTATCTTTACAATTCTTACTTTTCCAATTCAAGAAATAATCCATACAGAAAAAATCCGACGCTTGATACAATGAAATTACTGACAGATCTGCATGTTCAGAAAATAAAGAGGTAAAAAGCGGAGGGCATCATTCAAAATGAGATTTTTATATGACAAGGAGCTTGTAAAAAGATACTATAAGGATATTATAAAGAATATCCTCCTTCTACTGGCCACCAGCGCCTTATCCATAGCGGCGCCATTGGTATTGAGGGATGCCGTCGATTATGAGAGCAGTACGGGATTTCGCAGGGAAGTGATAGGATATTACCTGATTTTGATTACGGTTTTATATTTTATAAAATTCTTATATAATAGATTTAGTTTCTGGTTTTCGGAAAAATTTAAAAATTATGAAACCGTGAATTTATATCAAAAGATTTTTCATATGTCTTATGATAAAATAAATGAAATGGAGCCGACCTATATTGCGGAAAGAGTGAGGGACACCGTCAATACGATTTTTAGCCTGTACTGTAATTCGCTGACAGGGATCTTTGTGTCCGTGTTAACGGTGGCCGCCGTTCTGAACGTAGTCGTGGGGATTGATATTCCTTTGGCATTTTTATATTTTTTACAGGTTCCGTTACAGTATTTTGGGTTTCAAAAGCTGCTCAATGGGGAAAAGTCCAGATTGTCCCAATATAGTTATGAATTGACGACGATTGCGGCCAAGAGCAATAAAAATATAAAAGCGGTCATTTCCGATGTGAACAGTATGAAGCAGTACAGCGACTCGGGAGGTATCTTATCTTTTATCAGAGGCAGTATAGAAAATATTACAAAAATGGAAAGAAAAGCCAATTCCTACGCTATGGACGTCTGCACGATTCTGAATTATATTTCCCTTTTGCTGAAGAATAGCTGCTATATTTATATCATTTATTTGTATGTGGCAAACAGGGCGTCGATAGGAGATATGATATATTTGAATCTGGTAAATGATATTTATTATACTTCCATAGGAGATTTGATCACGATACAGATCAACCTGCGGGATCTTCATGGGGCGGTGCGGTTTGTGACGGACGAAATTGAAAAAAATTATGAAGAGGACGGGAAAAAAAGTTTCGAAAGGATCGATTCGGTCACAGGGCTGATAAAGGACGTGGGTTATAAAGATAAAAAGCTGATCGAAGAAGGCAGTTTTACATTTTACAGGGGAGACATCGTTGCTTTAACAGGGGATTCAGGAACCGGAAAATCGACTTTTGTAAAAATGCTGAATAAATTTTTAAAGGGGGACGGAATCCGGATCAACGATTGCGATTTACATGAGATATCCAACCGGTTTATACGAGAAAAAGTATATTATCTAGCCCAAAATTCTTACCTGCTTCCGTTTTCCATAAAAGACAATATTACTTTAGGGGCTTCTTATCCGGAGGAAAAATGGGAACAACTGTTAAAGCTGGATTTTATGCAGAAATTTGTGGAGCAGGACAAAGGTCTGGATATGACGGTATATGAAAACGGCAGTAATCTTTCGGGAGGGGATAAACAGAAGATCATGCTGGGACGGATTTTTTTACAGGATCCGGATGTGATCATACTGGATGAATCCTTTAACGCTATCGATGAGAAAAGCGGTGAAGATATTATTGATGAAATCGCAGCCATGTATGCCGATAGGATCATCATCGTAATCTCTCATTCGGAAAAGTATTTTAAACATTGTAATAAAAGAGTTCATATTCAAAATAAAAGGCTGTATCAGGAGAATCTGCGCTAACGAAAATCAAAAGATAGGAGTTAGCATGGAATAAAACGCAGGGCAGGCGTGAGTCGGTATGAAAGGCGGGAATTGTGATGGAATTGGAACTGGGTCAAAATATCATGCGGTTTAGAAAAGAAAGGGGTTTCACGCAGGAGCAGTTGGCAAATCTGCTGAATGTGTCCGTCAGCGCGGTATCAAAGTGGGAGTTAGGGAATAACCGGCCGGATCTGGAACTATTGCCCGGCCTTGCGGAAATCTTTCAAATATCCATCGATTCCCTGCTAGGGTACGAGAAATCTTACAAAAGCGTGGGTAAAACCATTGATAAGATCAATGTTCTTTTGGAAAAGGAACAATATAAGGCTGCAATAGAAGAGGCCATGGAAGTGCTTCAAAGGTATCCGAACGATGCGCGGATCAATGAGATCATAGCGGATTCTTATTATAGCATCTGTTTTTCCGTAAACGAATCGGAGGGAAAAAAAGAGAATATTGAAAAAGCGATTTATTATTATGAGAGAAGTATAGAACTGTTTGACGAAATTCAGGCCCCGGAATCCACAAAAGAAGTGCTGTATTGTAATATAGCCACACTGTACGCATTAGAGGAAATGGCGATGTATGACGAGGCGGTCCGGATACTGGAAAGATATAACGGAAACGGAAAATATAATAATCTGATTGCAGATTATCTTTTTGCAGCGGGAAAAAGAAAAGAAGCAAAAGAAAAAGCAATGCAGCACTGTGTCAGGGAGCAGACCTTTGTATTTAACGATCTGTCCATATTGGCGGATATGTATATCAGAGAAGAAGATTATAAGACCGCGATCCTCTTTCTGGAGATGGAGATCAGGCAGTTTGAGCTGTTTATGGAAGAGGGGGGCAGTTATGCCAACCGGGCCTATGCGGGAAGGGCTTATATCATATCCGGTCTGTATCTTAAGATCAATTGTCCGGACGAAGCCAAAAAATGGTACGAAAAAGCAAGGGAACATGCAAAAATATATGCAGAAAACCCGTCCATGCTCATTTCCAGCATGAAATATTGTAAGGAGCTGGAGGGCAGGATGATCGACAGCTACGGGGAAATATTGGCCAGACTGATATCCGACGGTTAAAGTATGCAGAGGGCATATAAATACAAAATAATATAGAGAAAAATGTAAATAAAAGGAGGAGACTCATGATGGATGAGCCTTGTCCTTTTACTTTGTAGTGAAAATATACAATTTGTAGGTAAAAAAGCACAGTTTTATAGTGATGTTTTTGTGAAAAACAGAAATATTTTAAATAAAGATATATTATTTTATAAAAAAGTATACAAATAATATGTAAGTGTGTTATAATGCAAATAACAAATAAGCAAGGCGTGAACCAATCGACTTAAATTGTTAACGTATCAAGGAGGAAAAAAGATGAAAAGGAAGATTATGGCAGCAGTGTTAGCGCTCAGTATGGTACTGGGACTTACGGCATGCGGTGGCAAAAACGGCGATAGCGGCAGTAACAAGAGCGGCGCTACGACAGTGTCAGGAGAGACAGAAGCCGTCGAGATCAATGGAATTACATATAATAAGGCGACGGACTTAACGACAGATGAGATCGAACTTACTTATTTCAATTTTGATCAGGATGAAACTTGTAAATATTTGGCGGACAGATTCATGGAGCTCTATCCGAATATCAAAGTCAACGCGGTTTATGAAAACGTATCTACTTACAACGACACGCTTCTTGCTTTGATCGCGGATTCAAAGACACCGGACGTTATCATGTTTTCCGATGCGGACTTTGCATTATCCAATATGCTTGTAACGGATATTTCAAGTTTCTGGAATTCCGATCCGGAAACAGCGAACCTTGCTTCTACGATCAATGACTGTGGACTCGGATGCTATGAGACGAACGCAAGATTTTCGGTACCGGTCAAGTTTTTTCCGGGCGTTATGTATGTAGACTTAAATGTATTAGAGACATTGAACGTGCCTGCACCGAGCAGAGACTGGACATGGGCGGAAATGATCCAGTTGATCAAAGACTGTACCGTGCTTGATTCTCCGGACGGAATGGCATATTACGGATGCGGATATTACAACAGGCTTGATTCTTACTACGGAATCGCGGCAAGCCAGACCATCAAAGGTGAATTTGGTTTTGACGGAACGGATTTTGATTTAGGTGTTTGGGCGATTGGCGAGCAGGAATTTTCCGATCTGAAACTGGGCGGATATATCGCGCCCGTAACGGAGACGCAGGAAATGGAAGACTGGATGGGCGACTGGGAAGAATGGTGCGGAAATTCAGGCCATGTAGCGTTATTTACGGAAGCATTCTGGACCTATCAGAGTTCATGGGCGGCAGGCTCTGCAGCGGCAAACGATTTGGACATCGTTCCTTATGTTGTGCCGGCAGTCAGTGAAGAAGACGCAAGCGCAGATCACCATACGATTGCTACCATCGATTACGGCGGGATCACAACTTCCTGTAAATATCCCCGTGAAGCATATGAATTATTAAAATTCATGAGCTTCGGCGTAGACGGATGGAAAACAAGAATTGAATTATACAATGACGAAACGAAAACAAACGCTTCAGGAAATGCATTAAAATATGACGTAATGCCGGCGCCGATCACAAAAGATCAGGGCGTATGGGACGCTTACATTGAGATGTACTGCAAAGGAATGGATGAAGAGCATGTAGGTTACTGGAGAGAGTATTTTGCAAGCTGTATGCAGCCGATTTCCTATGGCTGGACCAGCATTGCCGGATATTGGAACTTCTGTGACGAGTATTTCAATAAGATCGGTATTCATGATCTGGTAGATAAAGGAACGGCAAAAGCAGCCGACTATGCGACGGAAGCGACCGAAATGGCAAATTACTATCATGCATCGGCAATGATCCAGTATTTCGGACCGGACGGATACAATATCTTATCGGAAGAGGATATCGCAACCTATCAGGCAATGGTAGACGCAGTTCAGAAATAACAAAAGATCAGGTAAAAAATAACCTAGTAAACGGATATAAGCGTAAGCTTTATCATAAATGTTCCAGGAGGAAAGGAGTTAATAATCAGTTATGAAAAAGAAAGTTTTAGCAGCACTTTTGTGTGCAAGCATGACCGCTACCTTATTTACAGGATGCGGAAACAAAACGGAAACAACACCCGAAATACAGTCTGCTCCGGCAGTAGAAGAATCTGCGCCGGAATCACAGCCCGAAGAGGCGCCGGCAGAGACCGAAGCGCCTGCAGAGGCGCCGACACCGGAACTTGCGGCAGCGGAAGAATTACCGGCAGAAGCTTTTGCACATCTTACCTTTGACGGGGAAGACGAGGGATACAAAGCGGTAGTACAGACTGACGATTTAGGAGATATTGACGGAGGGACATACGGAATCGCAGAAACCGAAGCAACCTTCTCTTATGCAGACGGACCGGTCGGAAAATGTATCTTCTTAGACGGAAGTTACGGTCTTGACCTTGGATTGGAAGCAACCAATACTGACGCATATACCGTGTCTTTCTGGGTAAATGCAGACAGACTTGCAACCTTTGGACCGACGCTCAGCATGGGTTATAATGTGGGAAGAGCGGCAGACGCAGGAAATAATGTAACATGGTTCAATGTAACACAGTCCGAATGGGGATTGGATAATGCAAAGATCTTCCCTATCGTATGGAGCCGTAACGAAGCTTCTGATGCAGCGGACGGAACGGACTGCTGGCCTTGGATGTATGCTTTTGATAACGAGATCCATGGTAAGAGAGAATGGACAATGGTAACGATCGTATGTACAGGCGAAGAACAGACCGGCGCTACAGGTACGAAAACAGTGGGCGCACAGTTCTATGTAGACGGCGTTATGCTTTACGATTCACAGGCTAACTACACAAACAATACTTACTTTGAGTATACATGGGATGCTTCTTTGGCACCGAACCTTATGAAACCGGGCGACAGCAAGTATGAATCTTACTTCGGTATCAACTACTGGGATACGGTATTTAAAGGATTTATTGATGATCTGTATATTTATGATACCGCTTTGACACCGGGTCAGGTTGCTTCTCTTTATGCGTTAGGCGATGCAAGCGTAGTAACAGAAGCGCCGGAAGGCGGTGCGGAAGAACCTGCGGCAGAAGCTCCTACCTTTGAAATTACGGGAACGGCAGTGGGCGCAGAAGATTTCTCCACAGCTTTTTGGGGAGCACATAGCGAAACATGGGCAGTTGCAGAAGGTGAAACAGTTTCCAAGACATTTGTAAACTGGCACGGCGCAGAGGCTTCTAACTGGAATAACTTCGTAGTTGTACTTCAGAACGTAGCGGACGCTCATTCCGCAGATGATAACGCAGATTATGCAGAATATGCAGTAGTACGTTCCGATAACTATGGATGGTTAGGCGAACAGAATACGGCAAACAATTTAGCAGACCTTGGTTGGACTGTTGAAAGCAACTGGAATTGGGATACATTCGCAGCAGATATGCAGGGAGCAACCGTTGTAGTATCCGTAACTAACAACGGCGATACGGCAGACGTAGTTTGCGACGTAACAACGGCAGCAGGCGATACCTATCAGCAGAAATATACCGGTATTGCAGTATCCGGCGATTTATACTATTGCCTCACAGTAGATGGCTGCTGTTTAGATATCCAGAAGTAATCTTTCAGGCTGAGATTAGAAGCAAAGCCAATGGAGCTGTCACTTTGGCAGCTCCATTATTTTTCTTATGGCAGGCATTCAAAAAGGAACTTATGCGGAAAGGGCGGCATTGACCTGCCCGGATCAGATTGCTTAGATCTGTTGTAAGAAAAGTAATGGAGCCGTCGTAAAAATATGGTAAAATTACTGTATCAGAAGTAAATCAGGAAATTCCAAACGGAAAATGACAGAGATGGAAAGGAGTATTATTATTAAAATGGAGAACGGAAAGGAATTAAAATACAACGAACCGTGGATACTACAGAGAGCAGATCCGTATGTGTACCGTCATACAGACGGGTGGTATTATTTTACTGCGTCCGTTCCGGCTTATGACTGTATTATTTTAAGAAGGGCCAAGTCTTTGGCAGAGCTTTCAGAAGCGGAGGAAAAGGTTATTTGGAGAAAACATGAAAGCGGACCGATGAGCGAACATATTTGGGCGCCGGAGATCCACTTTCTGTTCGGAAAATGGTATCTGTATTTTGCAGGCGGAGAGAAGGAAAATATATGGAATATACGTCCTTATGTTTTGGAATGTCAGGGAAACGATCCTTATGAGGATGTGTGGGAAGAAAAAGGTAAAATGCAGCGTGCCGAGGGAGACGAGTTTTCTTTTGAAGCATTTTCATTGGATGCCACTATACTGGAAAATAAGGGCGAATATTATTACATATGGGCAGAGAAGGTAGGCGTCGGAAAACAGATCTCCAACCTCTATATTGCGAAAATGGAGAACGGTTATACATTAAATACCGTGCAGGTGCTTTTAACGACACCGGACTACGATTGGGAACGAATCGGTTTTTGGGTCAATGAAGGACCCGGAATCATCAAACATAACGGGAAGATCTTTATGACCTATTCTGCCAGTGAGACGGGCGTCTGCTACTGTATAGGTATGCTGACAGCCGATGAAAATGCCGACTTGCTGGATCCCAGATCCTGGGATAAGGAAAGATTTCCGGTTCTGAAGACGGACGAGACAAGAGAGATCTACGGACCCGGACATAATTCCTTTACTACGGATGAAGAGGGAAACGATATTATGGTATACCATGCAAGAAAAGAATCGGTGATAGAGGGAGATCCCCTTTATAATCCTAACCGTCATGCCATGCTTATGAAGATCAGGTGGGATGAAGACGGCAGACCGGTTTTTTCTTATGAAGACTGAGAGAGTATACATAAACGAATTTTGAATGAGCGGATTCCTTACAGGGGATCGAAAACATAGTATATTTCAATTTAATTCTGCGTGAGCGGACTATGCCTGAATAGCGGGCAGATAGGAGTCAAAATGGCAAAATTAGTAATTAATGAATGGAAAAAAGAAGGCAGGATCGAGCCGGAGATCTACGGACATTTTTCAGAACATCTTGGAAGGTGTATTTATGAGGGGATTTATGTCGGAGAAAATTCGGAGATCCCGAATGTAAACGGAATGCGTACCGATGTTGTGGATGCGTTAAAAGAATTAAAAGTTCCCGTATTGCGCTGGCCGGGAGGCTGCTTTGCCGACGAGTACCACTGGAGGGATGGTATCGGGCCGAAGGAAAAAAGAAAGAAGATGATCAACACCCATTGGGGCGGAGTAGTGGAAGATAACAGTTTCGGCACACATGAATTTATGGAATTATGCCGTCAGATCGGCTGCAAGACTTACATAAACGGTAACCTTGGCAGCGGAACAGTTCAGGAAATGTCCGAGTGGGTGGAATACCTGACTTTTAAAGGTGTTTCTCCTATGGCTGATATGCGTACCGAAAACGGACATGAAGAGCCGTGGGTAGTAGATTATTTTGGAGTGGGGAACGAAAACTGGGGCTGCGGGGGCAATATGACACCGGAGTTCTATGCAAACGAATACCGCCGTTATCAGACTTATGTAAGGAATTATGACGAAAAACATCCGATTAAAAAAATCTGCTGCGGCGCTAATGTTGATGATTACGGATGGACGGAAGGTGTTTTAAAAACGGCATATCACCACTGCGCGCCTCAGTTCCACGGGCTTATGGACTATCTTTCCCTGCATTACTATGTACATCCTGAAGGATGGGAGATCAAAGGCAGCGCTACGGATTTTAACGATCAGGTATGGTATAAGACAATGAATAAAGCGCTTTATATGAATACTTTGGTGGAGCGCCACGGCGCGATCATGGATCAGTACGACCCGGATAAAAAAATCGGTATGTGCGTAGACGAATGGGGCTCCTGGTATACATGCGAGCCGGGTACGAATCCGGGCTTCTTATATCAGCAGAATACGGTACGGGACGCATTGATTGCCGGCATTACTTTAAATATCTTTAACAAACATTGTGACAGGGTAAAAATGGCTGCGCTGGCACAGATGGTCAACGTCCTTCAGGCAGTGCTTTTGACGGAAGGCAGCAAGATGATCAAGACGCCGACCTATCATGTTATGCATATGTACCGTCACCATCAGGGCGCGGATCTTTTGCAAAGTTCGCTTTCTGAAGTGGAGGAGATCGGTATCGGCGAATGGAAAGTGCCGAAAATAACGGAATCCGTATCCATTGACGAGAAGGGGGCGATCACTCTTACCATGAATAATCTTTCTATTGAAGCGGCGGAAACGGTAGAGGTCCGGTTTGCGGAAGGCGGTTATAAAGTAACGGAGGCAAAGATCGTAACCAATAAAGATATGCATGCCCACAATACGTTTGAAGCGCCGGAAGAAGTAGTAGAGGCCGATTTCGCTGACTATACCGTAACGGAAAGCGGCTTGGACGTAAACATGCCTGCAAACAGCGTTGTCGAGATACGGGTGGAAAAAGCATAAGAAAAACAGAAATAAAAGCATTTATTTGTTAAATACTCACAAAATTATAAGTCTGCTTTTGTTAAATAAAGAAATTGACAGAGGCAGGCTTAAATATTACAATATGCTTAACCAGTTAAGCAAACGGGATCATATACAATGTCAATATCCCGAAAAGCATCAGACGACATAGACAAACTGCGATTAACCATGTACGCAGTAAATTTTTTTACCCGTTTGCTTAACCAGTTAAGCAACATGGCGTTTTTATTAAGGGAGGAAATTTTATGAAGAGAAAGAAAGTAAGCATTATGATTACGGCGGCGGCTTTAAGTATTTCCGTTTTGTACGGATGCGGCAACGGCAGCACAGATACCAAGCCGGAAAGCACGTCCGGCGGGAGCGTACAACAGGAGACGGCAGGTGAATCAAAAGAGGCGGATGCAGAGGCGGAACAGGCTTTTACAGTGACTTTTTACGATACGGACGGAACCACGGTATTATCTACGGAGGAAGTCAAGAGCGGAGAACTGGCTACGGAATATGTGCCGGAAAAAGAAAACCAGATGTTTATGGGGTGGTTCGCAACGCCGTCTCTGGCACATGCATTTGATTTTACGAAGCCGATCACGGAGGACGTGGGGGTATTCGCAGGATTCATGGAAAACGTAGAAGATACGAGGACGTTTGCTATTGTGGGGAGCGGTACGAGTCCGTTACTTTCCGTTTCAAGCTGGGGAAAAACGATTAATGACGAACACTATATGACGAAGAGCGAAGGCGAGAACGTATACAGTATCACGGTGGATTTGTGCGAAGGCGACGAGTTCCAGTTTGCCATTGACAGCTCTTGGAATAACCAAAGAGGCGGCGGATATATGACGACGACTTCTTTGGACGGTAAAGAATATTTTGTCGTTTCCGGCGGGCTTTCCGACAGCAATAAAAAATCCAATATCAAATGTGCGGTAACGGGTAATTATACGCTTACCCTGACTACGTTCCCGGGGGCGGACGTATATGATACGGAAAACAGTTATTATAGCGAAGAGACAAAAGAAAATTATAATTCGAATCCTTATGATAAGATCGAATGGACTTATAACGGCGATATGGTAGCCGAACAGGCGGATCTGGATGTCGCTTACTATATTAAAGGCGCTATTATTACCAACTGGGAAGATAAATATGATGAAGAATATAAATTTACCGAAGCAGACGGCGTTCATACGTTGACGATCGCATTGGAAGAAGGCGATGAATTCCTGTTGACAACGCTGGTTACAGTAGGAGAAGAATCCAGCGTAGGAAACGAATATGTACGATACAGTAATATAAGCGACGAGGCTTCCCTGTCCTTGGTAGACGGAACGGAAAGCCAGAATATCGTAGCAAAGCAGGCGGGAACTTATACGTTTACTTATCGTCCCGATACGAAAGAATTGACGGTAGAATTTGCGGAATAAAACAGTTATACAAAACAATTGTGAGTGCAGCCGGGAACACGGTCCATGGCAAGTTCCATACAGGTAAATACCTGCTCTGTTTTCGACTGCATATCACAAGGGATATACAGGGCATCAGAAGGGATAAAAAAGCGCAGGGATTCCTGACTGTATGCGATATTTCCGGCGACGGGAACCTGCCCGCCGTCTATGAAACAAACCGATGAAAAAGTATCGGAGATCAGAGATTTTACCTCCATATTATTAGGTAAGAGGCAGCAGTAGGTATAATTATCTTTGCCGAAATGTGCATCAGCTTGTTCTTTTTGCTTCTGATAGTCCGTACATATCTGGAAAAAGATCTGGAGCGGCGCATCCACCAGTATATCTATGGCAATCAGAGGGATTAAGTTTTTGTCGCCGACTTCACAGAAAAAGTCGGTGGTCGTGTCGTAGCATAGGATAGCATCTGCATAATCGATCTGCTGCAGTTCCTGCCCACCCTGTAAAAGAAGATGGTATCCGTGCCGCGTCAAAGTTGCCGCAAGGGCTTCGGCAACTAAAAGTTGTTCGGAACGCTTGCAGAGAGAGTCCTCTTTAGCAAAATAGAGTGCAACGGTATAAGTTTTATTTGTCGCAAGTGATTTCGCTGAAGAATTGGGTTTGTAATCCAAAAGGTTAATAATCTGACGTACCTTTTTCTTCGTTTCTTCACTGATTCTCTTATCGTCGCGGTCATTGATGACATAGGATACGGTGGCTACGGACACGCCTGCCTGTTTGGCTATATCTCGGATCGTATATTTTTTACTCATAGCTTATTTATATACTTAGTGTCTTTTTTTGTCAATGAGGCACTTTCACGAAAATAAAAAGAATAGTAACGGGATTGTTATGAAAAGGACGGAGGATCATAATGAATGAACAAGGAATTTTACATATACCTGATTCCAAATTCTGTTTTTCATTGGATACGCGAAGATTGGTACTGAGACTTCGGGTAGACAGAAGAGACAGACCGGAGAAGGTAGAAGTAATCTATGAAAGCAAATATATCATCCAGCAAAAACAACAGTGCAGCGAGATGGAAAGGAAATATGAAGACCGGCTTTACGCATACTATGAGATCCTGCTACCGCTTCAGGACGTAAGATTTGCTTATGTATTCCGAATATGGGAAAACGGAAAAGGTTATTATTTTTCGGAGGACGGTTTAAGCGAGGACTATGATTTTTCACTGGCATATTTTAACTTTTTCCAACTGGCATATATTAACGAAGCGGATATCCATAAAGAAGCGGAGTGGATGAGAAGCGCAGTCTTTTATGAAATATTTATAGAGCGTTTCTTTTGCGGGATCGGGGATAAAGACAGAAGCTACATTAATTTAAACTGGGGAGATAAGCCGAAACCGAAAAGTTTTGCAGGCGGGGACATTCCGGGCATTACGAAGAAACTGGACTATATAAGCGGATTAGGGATCAACGCCTTGTATCTGACGCCGATCTTCTGCGCGGTTTCCAACCATAAATATGATATTTCCGATTATCATATGATAGACGGTCATTTCGGTACGAATGAGGATTTTGGGAAATTGGTAAAGCAGGCGCATAAAAGAGGGATCCGAGTAGTATTGGACGCGGTGTTCAATCACTGCAGCGAACTGCTGCCGCAATTTCAGGACGTGTTGAAGAGGGGAAAGCAATCGCCTTATTTTGACTGGTTTATCATAAACGGGGAGAAACCGGACAAAGATAAATTAAACTATGAGGTGTTCGCCTTTTGCGACTATATGCCCAAGTTTAATACTTCCAATCCCGAGGTGCAGGAATTTTTACTCAATATTGCGGTTTCATGGATAAAGAAATATGATATAGACGGATGGCGGCTGGATGTTTCCGACGAAGTTTCCCATGATTTTTGGCGGATCTTCAGAAAGAGGGTAAAGGAAGTAAAGGCGGATTGTGTTATCATAGGGGAGAACTGGCACGATGCTAACAGTTTTCTGAAAGGCGACCAGTACGACAGCATTATGAATTATGCGTTTACGAAAGCATGTCTGGATTATTATGCATTCGGCGCATTCGGCGCAAAAGAATTTGCATGGAAACTGAATGAGCTTTTAATGAGGAACACGGATCAGGTAAACGCCATGATGTTAAATTTGTTGGATTCCCACGATACGGACCGTTTTTATACTTATGTACACAAAAACAAAGACAGGGTGCTTTCAGCGGCGGCGGTCATGTGTATGTTTGTCGGCGCGCCGTGTATCTATTACGGAACGGAGATTTTATTAGAGGGAGGATATGATCCTGACAACAGACGGTGCTTTGATTGGGAAGAGGAGCATTGGGATCAGGATTTCGGAAATCAGCTTAGGAAACTGCTTTCATTACGACAGAACGGTATAGTGGAAAGCGGAGGAATTTCCACTATGGCAAAGGGGGATCTGTTTGTTTTAAGCAGATATTCGGATGAGGGAGAACTTGTACTGGTAGCAAACCAGTCGGGAGAAAAGAGGTCTGTGAGTTTACGGGGAGAAGTACTTTTAGAGAATCATTTTCATAATGAGGAAGAATCGGGGAAGGGACCGGAGAAAATACAAGGAAACTTAGAAACGGACGGTTTCCTGATTTTTAAAGGAAGTAAGGATGAAGTGAAAGTAATAAAGGAAGTAAATGAAGTAGAGCAGTAAAAGAAAGGTTGGTGTGGATTATGAAAAAATTATGGTGCAGTCTGCTTATCTCGTCCATGTGCATCGGTCTTTTGTCCGGATGCGGGAAAGAAAACGGAGAAACGCCTTCAGGGACGCAAGAGGGGAAAGCAGAGACGGAAACAACGGAAAAGAGCGCGGATTTAAGCGCTATTTACAGCGGAGAGCTGGAAAAAGACGTGACTATCCGCGTATTGGAAAACGATACGGCGATTGCAGAGGGGTATTTTCAGGAGGTGATCGACGCCTTTAACGAAGCCTATGCAGATTACGGGATCGTAGCGGTGGACGCCAATATGGATCAATACAGTAATCTTGCGGACGACGGCCCTTATGGTTACGGCCCCGACGTTTTATATCAGGCAAACGACGTGCTGATGAAATATGTGGAAGGAAAGCATATTTATCCTATACCTGCCCAAAATTTGGAAAGCTATGATAAGATTCCGCAGACGGCGTGGGATGCATATAAGACGGTGATCGACGGTGTGACTTATTATATGGGCGTACCCGTCAACGTGCAGTCTTCCATGCTTTATTACCGGAAAGATATGCTGCCCGAAAATTGGGAGACGGAATGGGACAAAAACGGAAATAAAATTCCGGATATGGTTGAAAACTGGAACGATATGTACCGCTATTCCCAATCTATTGTAGATAAAGGAGAAGGAAAATTTGGTTATATGCGTTCTATGTACGACGTATATTTTTCATCGGGATTTTTGTTCTCTTACGGCGCGTATGTTTTTGGAGATCAAAATACGAACGCGGAGGATATTGGATTTTCAGCGGGAAATGCCGAGATCGGGGCTAACGTGCTTTTGCAGCAGGCGGGACTTATGAACGAGGACTGTATCGACGATTCCGTGACCGTAAGCGCGTACTCTAAGTTAGCCGACGGTACTTATTTTGCAACAATGACTACGCCGGACGTAAAGTCCCTCTTTTTGAAAGAACTGGCAATGGTATATGAAAACGAAGGTATGAGCGCGGACGAGGCGAAAGCAAAGGCGGAGGAAAATCTGGTCGTTACCGATGTACCCAGACTTCCTGCAAGCGGGGACCTGACAGAGGAAAATCCGGAACTGATCCCTCTGAAAGCTATGGGCGGCGTAAACGGTTATGCCATCAGCGCATATACAAAAGCGCCGAACGCCTGCCTGGCATTTGTAGAATTTGCCACCAATTATGATATGATCATGAAAAGGCATGAGACTTTAGGGATCGTTCCTGCAAGAAGCGACGCGGCGGAAGCGGCGGGCGGTATTTCCGAGATCATGTATCATAATCTGGATGAAGGCAATATTGTAGTCATGCCGTCTATCCGTGCGGTAGAACAGATTTGGACTCCGGCACAGACATTTTTCCAGGATCTTGCAAAGGACGCGTTCCGAACATCGGATAAAAAATACGGATCGCTGGAACAGATCAAAGCGGGACTGGAGGCCGTCGATAAACAGATTTATGACGCCGTGCATACGCTTGCGACAAATTAGTGTGCATCTGTAAATAAAGACGTGCGGAAATGAGGGAGATTATGAAAGACGGAGTTAAAAAGAATACGTCGGAAAAATGGGGTAAAAATGTAAAACTGAGTATGTGCCTGATGGGACTGGGACAGTTTTTTTACGGACAGATCGGAAGAGGGCTTTGTTATCTTGCCATACTCTTATTGGCGGTAGTTTATTTTGTTTACCGCGGATTTTCCGATCTGATCGGTTTATTTACCCTTGGTACGAAAGAGGCGGATACATGGCTTGGCTTAGAAGGCGATAATTCGGTCGTTATGCTGCTTATGGGGATCTTATCCGTCATTGCGCTTTTGTTTTTCGTATTTTGCTATCTATCGAATATAAAGGATGCTTACGAGACGCAGAAGCTTTGCGAAAGAGGCGGCCATCCGGCAAAATTTAAAGAAGACCTGAAGCAGTTTTTAGACAAAAAGTTTTATAAAACGGTTTTGTTTTTACCTATCGTAGGAGTATGTGTTTTTAATATTTTACCGATCATTTTTATGATATTGATCGCGTTTACCAACTACGGCGGAAATATCGTGCCTCCTAAACTGGTAGATTGGGTGGGGATAGATAATTTTGTGCAGATAGCGACGCTGTCGCAGTTTGCGCCCACTTTCGGAAGGATCCTCATATGGAACCTGATCTGGGCGGCCGTTTCCACCGCAGTCAATTATTTTGCAGGGCTGGGGCTGGCGCTGCTTCTGAATAAGGAATGTGTGAAAGGAAAAGCGTTTTGGCGCGCCTTTCCGATGCTTGCTTATGCCGTACCCGGATTCATTACTTTGTTAGGATTTAAGTTTATGTTTTCCTATGGCGGACCTATTAACCAGATCATTACGGATATGGGATACCGGGCGGTGGGATTTTTGGATATCGATGCAAAGTGGATCGCACGCGGTATAGGATTTGCGGTAAATGCCTGGATCAGCGTACCTTCCATTATGCTGTTGGCTACCGGTATTCTTTCCAACAGGGACGCCAGCCAGATGGAATCCGCAAAGATCGACGGGGCAAACGCTTTTCAACAGTTCAGGCATATTACGCTGCCCTTCGTTTTGTTTTCCACTACGCCGGTACTGATCTCACAGTTTATAGGGAACTTTAACAATTTCGGTATCTTTTTCTTCCTGAGGGGAGGCTTGTATATAGACGGTTATTTCCTTGCAAGCGATACCGACCTTTTGATCAACTGGCTGTATAATCTTTCTATCAGCAACAATTATTATAATGTGGGCGCTACGATCAGTCTGGTTATCTTTATGATCACGTCCTTTATTTCCTTATTGATCTATACCAGAAGTTCATCTTACAGAGAGGAGGATACTTTCCGATGAAAAGTATGAAAACAATGCGTGTGTTAGATACGGTCGTAACACATGTGATATTGATCGCGGTCTGTTTTATCTTTTTGTTTCCGTGTTTGTGGCTGATACTTGCCTCCTTTAGTAAATCGGGTTCAATCTACTCCTTTGAGGGATTTTTCCCCAGTGCGTACAGCCTTGATACTTTTCGGAATCTTTTTACGGATACGGAAATGTACAATTATCCGAAATGGTTCAGAAATACGCTGTTTATTGCGGTAATGAGCTGCCTGATAGGAAGTTTTCTGGTGATCTTAACGGCATATACCATGTCCAGATTCCAATTTAAGGGAAGAAAGACGATCATGAAAACGACCTTGGTCTTAGGCATGTTCCCCTCCTTTATGGGAATGATCGCGGTTTATATCATTATGACACAGTTCGGGCTGATCAATAAAATGTGGGGTCTGATCCTGATCTACAGCGCCAACGCGCCTATGGGGTATTTGACGCAGAAAGGATTTTTCGATACGATACCGTCATCCATTGACGAGGCGGCGAGGATCGACGGGGCCACTAATTTTCAAGTGTTTTTAAAGATCAATCTGCCCCTTTCGCTGCCGATCATCGTGTACACGGCGCTGACCAGTTTCACCTTCCCTTGGAGCGATTTTATTTTACCGAAGCTGCTGCTCAAAGAAAAAGATCTTTACACGGTAGCAGTAGGGCTTATGAATCTTGGTGAGACGGAGTTTTCCCGTTTTGCGGCCGGATCCGTGTTTATAGCCGTACCGATCGTTATTCTGTATTTCTGTTTAATGAAGTTTTTCGTAAACGGGATGACGGCAGGCGCTGTAAAAGGATAATCAAAACGGAAATAAATAAGTTAAAAAAGACACGGTATTTTTCGGGCCGTAAAAGCCTGAAAAATATCGTGTTTTTTATCGTCAGCCAAGGATGCCGTCTTGTTTCTGTCCTCCGGCTTGCCGAAGAACGAATATCCCACATAGTTTTATAAAATATCAACGCTGCAGTACATTAATTTTCGATCGGCGCATAGTTTAAACTGATTTTAATATCCTGACCGTAGTTTCCAAAAGATTTTCCGAAAATGGTAAGCCCGCCTACATGCTCGGCTTCATCTTCTACCGCCAGACGGAAACGGATGCCGCTGCGGTAGTCCAGATTAAAACTGTCGATAGTAACGTCCGAAATCTTAAGCCCGTCAATAAAAGTCCCTTTTTTGTTAATAACAAGCAGTTTTAACAGTCCGTACTGATTCCAGTTCGGGAACCACCAGTCCGGAGTGAACAGGCCCCGCGAATCGCCGAAATCTCCCGGAGACAGCCAGGTACCCACGCAGACATCATTTAAATAAAAACTGATATCGGAAGGCCATACATTGTTGACGCCCGGCGCTTCCGAGCTTAATTCGGCAGAAATAGTGATCTGGGTGATCCGCTGTGAAATGGGAATGAAGTTTGGAATGATATATTCTACATAACCTTTTGTAAACCATAAAATATCCGCATTGTACCGGTCGGGATGTTCAAAATATCTGCTGTCATCCACTTCGCCGATCAGGGCTTTGCTGGAAGCCAGACCACAGGTCGGACAAATTTTATACGAAGAATAATGGCCTACTTTCAATTCCGTGTTGTATACATTCTGAAAATCTTCCTGTTTTTCCAGATCGATCAAAATCTTATCCAAATGGATGGAACAGATCTTTTGATTGCCGTGGCCGGCGGATTCACTGGAAGTCGTGATCAGGCCGCTGCTTTCCAGTTTTTTAATGTGGCTTGTCAGGGCGCCGTTCGTGATGTTTAAACGGGATGCAAGCTCGTTCATACTCATGTGGTTATTTTCCAAAAGGATATTTAAGATCTCGATCCTGACATCCGAACCAAGAGCTTTAAAAATTTCAAGTCCTTCGTTTAAAGAAGTAATATGTAGCACTGAAAGTACCTCCTGCATTTTGCAATAACAAATAGTAATATAAGTAAAGCTATAATATATGTATACTAAAATTATAAGAACAAAGGCAAATTTAGTCAATTACTTCTAAATAAATTTACAAAATCTTAAAAAAATTGTTAAAAAGTAATTGCGTCCGTAAGGTAAAAAGCATATAATTTAATCAAATGTGAAATAGTTTAATTTTATTTAAATTACATCAAATGTGAGAAGGGTTGTTACCAGTATTTTAGATTGGATTGTCCGAAGCGGGGACGGAGGGAAGGGAAGATGCAAAAGAAAGAAGAGATAAAAAAGGGAGGATTCCATACACGGGCATCCGTGCATGATCCCAGTATATTTGCAGATCAGGACGGCAGTTATTATATTTTCGGGACGCATATGACAGCGGCAGTTTCAGAGGATCTGCGTTACTGGGACAGTTTTGCAGAAAACGTAAACGCAGAAAATCCGCTTTTTTGCAATTTGTTTGAAGGGGAAAAAAGAGCCTTTTCTTTTTGCGGGAAGTTTGGAGGAAGGGAGTATGCGGTGTGGGCGCCGGATGTATCTTACAATCCGGTTATGGGAAAATATGTGATGTATTTCTGCACTTCGGGATCTTATGTAAAATCCAGCATTTGCATGGCTACGGCGGATAAAGTGAGAGGGCCTTATACTTTTATAGACACTCTTCTGCATTCCGGTTTTGATGCGGAAACGGTGGAAAAGACCAATGTAAAGGAAATATTAGGAAACGATGATATAAGCCGTTATCTGAAGAAAAACGGGAATTACAATAATTTAAGTTACCCTAACTGTATCGATCCCAATACCTTTCATGACAAGGACGGCAGACTGTGGATGGTATACGGTTCCTGGTCGGGAGGTATTTTTTTGTTGGAACTGGATGAAAAAACAGGACGTCCGATCCATCCGGCAGGGGATAAAAGGAATAACGTCGATCCTTATTTCGGGAAGAAGTTGTTAGGCGGCGGGCATAAGTCCATTGAAGGTCCTTTTATTTTGTATGATGCGGAATCGGACTATTATTACCTGTTCGTTTCTTTCGGATGGCTTGCAAGGGACGGGGGGTATCAGATCCGTCTGTTCCGCTCCAAAAGGCCGGACGGCCCTTATGTAGACATGGAGGGGAAAACATTCAGACGTGTGAACCATCATGAGCCGTACGGCTTAAAACTGATCGGTAATTATGTTTTCCCGAGTATGGAATACGGCTGTAAATCTCCGGGGCATAATTCCGCGTTTATTGACAAAGACGGAAAAGTATATATCGTTTATCACCAGCGTTTCGATCTGGATGCGGAAACGCATGAACCGAGAGTCCACCAATTGTTCCGAACGAAAGGGGGATGGTTCACGGCGGCTCCGTTTGCAACGGAGGGCGAAATGCTGTGCGCAAAGGCTTATTATGAAACGGAGATTTTCGGGACGTATTATGTAATAGAGCAGGGACAGGACATTTCGGCGAAAACACGCAGGCCGGTGGAAATGGAGTTTGGTCAGGACGGCCAGATTTTTATTAAAAAGACGGCGGATGAAAAAAAGCCAGAGGAGAAACCGATCGGAAAATATTTGCTGGGAGATGAGAGCAGGATCAGCGTTACGCTTGGGAATATTATTTATGAAGGGGTCGTTGTCCAGTTAAACGACGAAGCCGGAAATCCGACCATGTGCCTGACGGGTGTGGGCAGCAACCAAAGTATGTGGGCGGTGCGGTATCTTTAACCATTACTTCTAATCGGCAGACTTGGTAAAGCGCTTCAAGAATTGCATAAAAACAAAGAAAGTTATGGGCGATATGAAAGAATATGGAAGTTTACTTGACATATGTATGGAAATAGTAAGATAATAAAAAAGGAAATGCTCTGAAACAGAGAAAAATATGCCCAATAATGCAGAAAAGAGGCAATGCATAGCAAAAAGCGTTTCCAAAATATCGAAGGATTCATAGAGAGTGTCTGTTAGAAGGCAGAAGGGAGTAAAAATGAAGTTTAAGGATATGCCGTATGAACGTGTAAACGTAGAAGAAGCGGAAAAAGAATTTAAGCAGCTTATGGAGGAGTTTAGGGCTGCAAAGAGCGGAGAAGAACAGTTTGCCGTACATCAGAAATTTTATACATTACAGAGCAGGATCTATACCAATGTAACTATTGCGCACATCCGTCACGATATTGATACAGTGGATGAGTTCTACAGCAAAGAGCAGGACTATAATGACCAGATCGTGCCCACTCTTGATAATTTGGAAGTGGCCTATATGAGGGAAGTATACGAATCCCCATATCGTGCGTATTTGGAAGAAAAGATCGGACCCGTGGCATTTAAGAACATAGAACTTAGCTTAAAGGCTACGGACGAAAAATTGATCCCCTTAAGGCAGGAAGAAAATGCGTTATGTACCGAATATAACAAACTGATCGCAACGATTGAGATAGATTGGGAAGGGGAAACGCTGAACCTTTCCCTGTTAGCGCCTTATATGCATAATAAAGACAGGAATATAAGACAAAAAGCGTGGAACAAGCTTTCGGAAGTTCTTTCAAAACAGGCGGATAAACTGGACGAGATTTACGATAAGCTTGTGAAAAACCGTACTGCGCAGGCAAAAGAAATGGGATACGAAAATTATATCGAGCTGGGATATTACCGCATGAACAGAAACTGCTACGACAAAGAAGCGGTAGAAAATTTCAGAAACCAAGTGAAGACCTATTTTGTTCCTTTTGCGGAAAAGCTTCATGAAAGAAGAAGACAGAGGCTTGGCCTGGATAAATTGTCCTTTATTGATGAGGGCGTATATTTTAAGAACGGCAATCCGGTTCCGGTCGGTACGCCGGATGAGATCATGGCCAGCGGACAAAAGATGTATGAAGAGCTTTCACCGGAAACGAAAGAATTTTTTGACCTGATGATGGAGAATGAATTGTTTGACGTATTGGGCCGTAAGACGAAAAAAGCGGGCGGCTATATGACGCAGCTTCCGGATTATAAAGTACCCTTTATTTTTGCAAACTTTAACAAGACCGATCATGATGTAAACGTGATCACGCATGAATGCGGACATGCGTTTCAGGGTTATCTTGCCATGATGGATCCGATTTTGGAACATCAGTATATTACGATGGAAACGGCAGAAGTTCATTCCATGTCCATGGAGTTTTTTACAGAACCTTGGATGGAATTGTTCTTTGGAGACAGAGCGGAAGATTACAGGGCAATGCACTTAGAAGATTCGGCTGCATTTATCCCTTATGGCTGTATGGTGGATGAGTTCCAGCATATCGTATACGAAAATCCGGATATGACTCCGGCAGAAAGAAACGCCGTATGGACGAAGCTGGAAAAGGAATATAAACCGCATTTGGATTACAACGGCGATGCCTTTTTCTCTGCAGGACGGTTTTGGCAGAGACAGCAGCATATTTATAACTCTCCTTTCTATTATATCGATTACTGTATCGCACAGACCTGTGCGTTCCAGTACAAAGTAAAAATAGACGAGGATTTTAAAGCGGCATGGGAAAGCTACTTAAAGCTTTGTAAATTATCCGCCAGCGATTTCTTTACGGGACTCGTAAAACAGGTGGGACTGGATAATCCGTTCGAGGACGGATGCCTGAAAGCCATGGTAGGGAAATTAGAGAAGAAGATACAGTAAAATGTAAGGCAGACGACCGGAAAGAAGATTTCAAAAACATGCCTTTTCCATTGACTGTTTGCAGCGCCGTAGGAGGCATATTTGGAAGTTTGCAACTGACAGTCAGGGAAAATACTTTTCGGTAAGAAAGTAAATATAAAAACAGGCCGGATCTGAAAATAGGTTTCCGGCCTGTTTTATTAATATTCCTTAATCAGTTTTAAGATGGTATCAATGGAACTTAACTGATGGCTTCTGTTCATTGCGTCAATATAGGTCTGTTTTGTGAAATATAATTCATGTACCTTTTCCAGTAAGAGGTTTTCAGTCAGATCGTCTTCATCGATCACGATACTGTATCCCTGTTCGGAGAAAGATTTGGCGTTCAATAATTGATCACCCCTGCTGCTGGCGGCAGGAAGAGGAATTAAAATATTCGGCTTCTTTAAAGCTAACAATTCGCAGATCGCATTGGCGCCCGCGCGGGAAATGACTACATCCGCCATAGCGAATACATCTTTTAATTCTGCTTTTAAATACTCGAATTGCTTATACCCTTCCACACGGAGAAGGAGATTGTCTACTTTTTCTTTTCCGCATAAATGGACAACCTGAAAGTCTTCCAATAGTTTAGGCAGCGCCTGACGCACTGTTTGGTTGATTGCCGCGGAGCCGAGGCTGCCGCCGATCACCATGATAACGGGTTTATTGGCCGTAAAACCGCACAGATCGTAGGCGGCGACTTTATTGCCCTTTGCCAGTTCTTCGCGGATCGGAGAACCGGTCAGAACGGCTTTTCCCTCAGGCAGGAGCTTCATGGTTTCGGGAAAATTACAGCATACTTTTGCAGCGACCGGGATGCATAACTTATTGGCAAGTCCCGGCGTCATATCCGATTCATGTATGATACAGGGAATATTCAGAGAAGCGGCGGCGCGTACGACCGGCACGCTTACGAAGCCTCCTTTGGAAAATACTACGTCAGGTCTGATCTCCTTTAATTTTTTCTTGGCTTCTGAATAACCTTTGATTACACGAAACGGATCGCTAAAATTCTTAGGATCAAAATATCTGCGGAATTTACCTGTAGCCACCCCAAAATAGGGTATGTCGAAATCTGCGATCAATTTTTTTTCAATGCCGTCATAGGAGCCGAAATAGTGAATCTCATAACCCATATCTTTTAATCGTGGAATCAGGGCAATATTAGGAGTTACATGTCCGGCTGTTCCGCCGCCGGTTAAAACGATCTTTTTCATACAAATCCCGTCCGCCTTTCTATATAAGCATTTGTGCGCTGTTTTTTATATATTATTCATTTTAGTTTATCATGGTTTCTAAAGCTTTCGCTAATTGGTCAGGACAGGAGGTGGGTTTCGTCCTGCATCGGATCCCTTTCAGTCTGGCAATAGCTTCTTCCGGCTTCATACCTGCCACAAGGCGGGAAATTCCCTGCAGGTTGCCGTGGCAGCCGTTTGTAAATTGTACGGATTCGATCAGTCCGTCCTTTAATTCAATATTGATTTCCGTAGAACATGTTCCGGTTGTTTTGTAAATCATGATACTAACCATACCTTTCCTAAAAATTGTTGCACATATTCAATAGCAAACTTACTAAAAAAGGATTATATCAGAAAAAAATGGTATTTTCCAGTGTTTCCGGTAAACTATTGGCGAAATATGTAAATGACTAACATCATGCCCGTATTGTACAAAAAAATCAAATCCATTATACTGAAAACAAGAGACCAAGGGACGGGTTTCTTGGAAAAATTGTTTAAAACAGGGAGAAAGGGGTAATCATTTTTTATGAAACAATTTTTTATACGACATACTATTCTCACAGGCATCATGCTATTATTTGTATTATTAAGCATAATATGCCAAATTATAATAGGGTTCTTATACCAAAATATGATAAAAGAAACGGATAATATGTCATCTACGGAAAATAAACTGCTCAAACAATGTAAATTGAAGTTTGTAAACTGCTTTCAGATGAATGCGGGAGTCGCCAATATTCCCGTTTTTGTGGACAAGTTTTTAAATAGGATAAGGTTTTTGGGAATTACCATTCCGGGATTTCATCATCTTTCAGGACAATTGACTTTGCTGTCTGTTTTTACCGGAGGAATCGGTATTTGCAGGGGCATTATTAACGGGGAAAGTTTCGGCGCGATACTCCCGTTTTACATTTTAAGCTTTTTAGGTCTTTATCTGTATTTTTCCGTCACGTCTTTAGTGGACATGCAGACAAAAAGGGACGTACTTAGGACAAATCTGGTGGATTATTTGGAAAATCATATGGTAAACAGACTGAGCCTGAATCTGGAAGAAATAGAGAAGACTGAAAAGGCGGCTCCCGAACGGGCGGTAAATACAGAAAATGCAGAAAATGCGGAAACTTCTTCCGTCCAAAAGACCGAAAAGCCGCTTAAGATCAAAGCTTTTGGAAAAGCGGAAGAGGAGGAGCTGGAGGAGCTTTTAAAAGAATTTCTTGTATAATTGCCAGAGTTGGGCAGAAAATATTATAAAAGTCTCACGGACACGGTTTTGCCGGTTTGTGGGGCTTTTTATTTCGTATCATTTATCCTGTTTTGCTGCCGGCTCAATATTTTGGGGACTTAAATTATTGCAGGCAGTGCGCCTATATGATATGATATGTTGTATTATATAAATGCTATACAATGCCTTGCAGGTGAACGAATATCCTGCGTAGTTTAGCTAAATATCAACGAGATAAGACACTTTGGAGAAGAATCTTTGCGATAGTAAATGGTATTGCCGACATATCATTCCGAGGAGAGATGTTTATGAAAAACAATATGTGGAGTAATACATTATTTGCATTCCGAAATATTTACCGTTATGACAGAGGGCTTGTGCTATATTCCCTGGTCGATGCGGCAACGGGGATTTTATTGCCTTTTTGCGAGATCCTTTTACCTTCTTTTGCTGTCCGTGCCTTGATGGGAAATTCTTTGGGTAAAAATGATTTGTTATGGATTTTGGCATGTATGGTATCTATTGTGTTGCTATATTTTGTTCAGGGATTTGCAAGAAAACAATGTGTTTGGAGATATTCATATCTAATGCAGGGAAGCGCGCATGACCTGCTGGCACATTTTTATCATGAGGAATATTCCGAAATCCATAAGAATCTCGGTCAATACCGGAAGCTCAGGGGACAAATGGATTCCAATACGCAAAATAGTTATAAATGTACATTGCTTTCATGTAAAGATATTACGGTGGGCTTAGTAGGAAGTATTTTTTATCTTCTGTTTCTTATCGGATCACAATGGTATCTCATCTTCCTTGTATTGCTTACCGGCGCGGCGCAGTTTCTTCTGATGCGGCTGGCAGGGAATTATGGGATGAAACGGAAAGCGGCGCTGGACCAGTCAAGGCGGGAGTATGAATATCTGCTGCAGGCAACCGGAGATTTGGCTCATGGAAAAGAAATTCGTTTATTCGGTATGTTTCCATGGCTGTCGGAGAGAACCGATCAGTCATTTGCAGAATTTAAGACTATCAGCAGTAAGATAAAATCAACATATGCCGCGGCGCAGATCGGCGGTCTTTCGGTGGAATTTATCAGGGATACGGTAGTTTATGCGGTCATGATTTTTCTTACCATAAAGGGATACTTTACGATAGACTTTATGTTATTTTATGTGGGAATAATGCGTGGCTTATCTGCCTTTGTGCGTAAATTATTGGAAGGGATCCGCTCCCTGGAGAAAGACAGCGCCACTATATGGGAAATCCGATCATTCCTGAAGAATGATAGGAAATTGTCAAATAGTGTTCAGACAGTGGGAACAAAAAGTTTTGAGAAAACGAAAAAAGAATCTTATTCGGTAAAAATGCCGCCGCCGGCTATTGAGTTTCGAAATATTACTTTCGGGTATGAGGGCGCGGAAGCTTTATATCGGAATTTTAATTTAACAATAGGAGCAGGTGAGAAACTTGCCATTGTCGGTGTGAATGGTGCGGGAAAAAGTACGCTGGTCAATCTTTTATGTGGTTTTTTGGTTCCCGGTGAAGGGGAAATATTAATCGATGGGAAACCGCTGCATGAATATGACAGACAGAGCCGTATACAATTGTTTTCCGCCGTATTTCAAGAGCATTTTATGCTGCCGGCAACTTTGGCAGAAAATGTATCTCCTTCAAATTTTAAGGATAGGGAGGGGATTTTGTCCTGCTTAAACAGGGTAGGCATGGCAGCGGTTTTGGAAAAAAAGAAAGCGGGATTAGATACTAAGACGGCAAATATAGGCGGGCAGGGGCTTACCTTTTCCGGCGGTGAACAGCAAAAGTTATTATTAGCCAGGGCGATATATAAAGATGCCCCGATAATGATTTTGGATGAACCGACATCCGCATTAGATCCTGTAGCAGAAAAACAGGTTTATGAAAATTACAGGCAGTTTGCCAAAGAGAAAACTTCGCTTTTTATTTCGCACAGACTGGCAAGTACCCGGTTTTGTGATAAAATCTGTCTTCTTGACCGCGGAAGGATTGCAGAATACGGTACTCACGAAGCTTTGATAGATAAAAAAGGGCTTTACTATACTATGTTTGAAGCACAGAGCAGGGCATATCGGGAGGAGGGGGCTGATGAAGAAAAATAATGTTTGGGATTCGCTTACCATGGGGGTTGTTCTGGTACGAAAGCTGGATGGCAAAAAGCTTTTGACTATGGCGTTAAAAACACTGGCGGGAGCGGTAGTAACGTTGGTTCCCATGTTTTTGTCTGCAATTGTAGTTGAAATGTTAGGAAACAATATGGAAGCAGAAAAAATGGTTATGCTGACCGTTGGGAACCTGACAGCCGTTTTTTTGATTTGTGCGGTTTATGCCTGGCTGGAGAAGAAAAACGAATTAGAAACAGAATGCTGCATACAAGAATACCGGCTTTTAAAAAGCAGGGGAATCATGCAGATGTCTTATGCGGAGCTGGAAAGTCCTGCGTTTAAGGAAAGTCTGGCCCGGATTCATGCGGAGGAATCATATGGTTTTGGATTCCCTCTTCTGCTTCAGTGTCTGGAGGAAATTTTAAAGAATGGCTGGCTGATGCTAATTTGCGTGTTTCTTGTTCCTATCCTGACCGGATTCGGGAATATTGTCCGTCTGTTTCTCACGGTCTGCTTTTTAGGGCTGACGGCAGCGCTTTCTTTGTTGGTCGCAGCTTTCGTCAAGAAGGCAAATGATAAATCGGTAGCAGCCCTTCAGGAGACATTTCCGGAACATATTATTGTAAATGATTTTCTCACATATGAGGGAGGAATCGGTTATAAGGAGCTGAAGGATATTCATATGTATTCCTTTCAGCCGCTTTTGGACGATTGTTATCAGAAAGCATTGGGACAAATGCGGGAATATGATAAAACCGGCGCCGGTATGCCTTCAGTGGCAGAAGGACTTTCGCTAGCCGTGAGAGGGATAGTACTGTGCGGAAGTTTTTTGCTCGTTATTTTATTGCAGCATTATGGACAGCGTCCTCCCGGCGTGGCTTTATTGACGGCATCCTGCATTTATCAGATGTCGGCAGCCATATCTGCGTCGGCAGCTATGATAAGCCACTATGGGGCGGCGGTAAAGAGCGTAAAAAAATATATAGATCTGTTTAAGAAGAAAACAGGGAAAAGCGGGGAAACTTCCAACAGTCAGATTTTCCGGACAAAAGATGGGGAACAGGAGTCGGAACAGACAGCAATTGAATTTTGCGGGGTCAGTTTCCGTTATCCTGATGCGGCCTGTGATACCATTAGCGATTTTTCCCTAAAAATTAAGAAAAATCAAAGGATTGCGCTGGTAGGGGAAAACGGATCGGGAAAATCCACGCTGATAAAGCTTTTATGCGGTCTTTATAGTCCGGAAAAAGGAGAGATACGTTTGGCTGACGGCTTAGAAGGGATCAGTGCCGTTTTTCAGGATTTTGCCCTTTTTTCGTTAGAGCTTGGTGAAAATATTGCGGCCGCTATGCCGAAGGAAACAAAGAACCGTGAAAAGGAAATTATATCTGCCGTGACACAGGCCGGTTTTGAGGAACGGTTCCATACGCTGCCGGATGGGATTCATACTCTTTTAAATCGCGATTTTGGTGACGGCGTAGATGTTTCTTTAGGCGAGGCACAGAGAATTGCCTTGGCGAGGGCCATTTATAAAAACACTCCGGTAATCGTTTTGGATGAGCCGACTGCCGCATTGGATCCACTGGCGGAATATCGTTTTTATCGTGATATCAACCAAGTCATGGAGGATCGTACGGTTATTTTTGTTTCACACAGACTTTCAGCCTGCCGTTTCTGCGATCTTGTGGCAGTGATGGATCAGGGAAAGCTGGTGGACTGTGCCAGCCATGAAGAGCTTTTGAAAAAGAAAAACGGCAGATATTTTGAATTGTGGAATACACAAGCCCAATTTTATCAGTAATATGTAAAGTAAAATGTAATAAGTTAATGTGCGTTTTGGATGCTGCTGCCGCAATTTATCGAAACCTTTCTCTACATAAACATTGAAATATTCCTATAATTTTGCTAAAATATGGAATAACTATAGAGGTAGATCAAAAAGTAAAAGGAGTAGGAAAATGAGCAATAAAGTAACGTTTGATTATTCAAAGACATCCAGATTCATCAGTGAAGAAGAAGTGGCAATGATGAAAAAACAGGCTATGGATGCAAAAGAAGTATTGGTATCCAAAACGGGCGCCGGAAACGATTTTCTCGGTTGGATCGATCTTCCCGTAAACTATGACAAAGAAGAGTTTGGCAGGATCAAAGAAGCGGCGGCTAAGATTCAGAAAGACTCGGAGGTACTGCTTGTGATCGGTATTGGCGGTTCCTATCTTGGCGCAAGAGCGGCGATAGAATTTTTAAGGCACAGTTTTTATAATGTGGTGGACAAGTCCGTCCGCAAGACGCCGGAGATCTACTTTGTTGGAAATTCCATCAGCTCCACCTATATCAAGCATTTGATCGACGTTGTGGGCGACAGGGACTTTTCTGTCAATATGATCTCCAAATCGGGAACGACGACGGAACCTGCCATCGCATTCCGTGTATTTAAGGAGATCTTAGAGAAAAAATACGGAAAAGAAGAAGCGGCAAAGAGAATTTATGCCACAACCGATAAAGCGAAGGGCGCTTTGAAAAATGTTGCGGATGAGGAAGGATACGAGACCTTTGTAGTGCCGGATGACGTAGGAGGACGTTTCTCCGTACTGACAGCGGTAGGGCTTTTACCGATCGCAGTAAGCGGCGCGGATATTGATAAATTAATGGAAGGCGCGGCAAGCGGCAGAAAACATGCGTTAGAAGCTCCTTACGAAGAAAACGACGCGTTAAAATATGCGGCTCTCCGTAATGTCCTGTTCAGAAAGGGCAAAGCGGTTGAGATTCTTGCCAATTATGAACCCAGCGTTCATTATGTGTCTGAATGGTGGAAACAGTTATACGGCGAAAGCGAAGGAAAAGACCAGAAGGGTATTTTCCCGGCAAGCGTAGATCTTACCACAGACCTGCATTCTATGGGACAGTTTATTCAGGACGGTTCCAGAATCATGTTTGAAACGGTGATCAATATTGAAACATCCAGAGAAGAGATTCTGATTGGGGAAGAGCCGGTGGATCTGGACGGTCTGAATTATCTGGCAGGGAAGTCCGTGGATTTTGTAAATAAGAGCGCTATGAACGGGACGATCCTTGCGCATACCGACGGACAGGTACCAAACTTTATGGTAAATGTTCCTGAAGTAAATGAATTTTATTTAGGCGAATTGTTCTATTTCTTTGAATTTGCGTGCGGCGTGAGCGGATATTTACTTGGCGTGAACCCATTCAACCAGCCGGGTGTGGAAAGCTACAAAAAGAATATGTTTGCTCTGCTTGGCAAACCGGGATACGAGGCGCAGAGAGAAGAGCTTCTTAAGAGACTGTAAGGATTGATGATCATGAAATAAAAACAGGATCATGCGTGGGCAGCGAAACCGACGTATGATCCTGTTTTGCTGGCGGTTGGGATTGTGTGCGCCGCCTATGGCGGCATGTTTGGAAGGTTGAAAGAAATATGCTTTCAACTCCTTGATCTGAGCGTCCGCAAAAGCGGACAGATGGGAGTATAAATGAAAATCGTAATTTTAGAGCGCAACAGCGTTGGGACGGATGTAGACGTATCCATGTTTTCCAACCTGGGCGAACTGGTTTCTTATGATAATACAAAAAAAGAAGAGATTCAGGCGCGCGTAAAGGATGCCGATATTATTGTTTCCAATAAATCCTTGTTGAATGCGGAAACAATAGGCGGTGCGGAAAAAGTGAAACTGATCTGTCAGTTTGCTACCGGCTATGATAATGTCGATCTTGCCTATTGCAGCAGCAGAGGCATTAAAGTCGCGAATACGGTAGACTATTGTACGGAGACGGTTGCACAACATACGTTCGCCCTTGCATTTTATATTTTGGAAAAATTGAATGATTACGATCGTTTTGTAAAATCGGGAGAATATACGAAAAGCGGCAGGTTTACCAATTTTGACAAGATGTTTACAGAGATCTGCGGCAAGACGTGGGGAATCGCGGGAATGGGGAACATCGGGAGAAAGGTGGCGGAAATTGCGAAAGCTTTCGGATGTAAAGTCATTTTCTATTCCACATCGGGAAAAAGTACCTGTAAAGATTACAGGCAGGTGGATTTTGACACACTGCTTACAGAGAGCGATATTTTGTCGCTGCACTGTCCTTTAACGGAAAGAACAAAAAATCTGATCGATTTAGAGGCCATGAAAAAAATGAAAAATTCCGCGCTTTTGATCAATGTGGCAAGGGGGGCCGTCGTCAATAATGCGGATCTGTATACGGCGCTTGTGGAGGAAGAGATTGGGGGCGCGGGGCTTGACGTGGTGGAAAAAGAACCGATTGCCGAGGATAATCCACTAATGAAGATCAAGGACAGTGGAAAACTGATCATTACGCCGCATATCGGATGGGCAAGCGTGGAGGCAAGGACAAGGTGCGTGGAAGAGGCCTATAAAAACGCGGAAGCCTTTCTTCGCGGAGAAAGCAGAAATATCGTCAACGCTTAAAATGGCAGAAAAAACAAAAATAGGGACAAGGTTCAGGATGGCGGATAAATAAAAGACTGACAAAAGGGACGACGTATTGATGTACTGCCCTTTTTGTCAGTCAAAACATTTTTGGATATCAATCATTAGATTTGAGCTACTAAATCTTCCACCAGTTTTGCGGAATGCCCGGCTGCCTTTTTCTCAAACGTCGGATAATCCATTTCCGCACTGTCGTCCGCTTTATCCGAAATGGCACGGATGATAACGAAGGGCAGTCCGTTTAAGTAGGAGGCGTGGGCGATGGCCGCACCTTCCATTTCGGTACACAATGCATGGAAGTTTTCTATGATCTTGTTTTTTACCTCTTTGCTGGAAATAAACTGGTCGCCGCTGACTACTCTTCCGGTAAATACATGGATATCGGGGTTCACTTTTTCACAGGAGGCTTTGGCAAGCGAGGCAAGAGTTTCATCCGCCGGAAAAGCAAACGTATCGATCTGGGGAATCTGGCCGATAGGATATCCTAAAGCGGTAACATCCATATCGTGGTAAAGGGCGTCGTTCGATATTACAATATCTCCGATGTCGATCTGGGCCTGCAGCGAGCCTGCCACGCCGGTATTGATGATATGGGTGACCCCAAAGAGATCGGCAAGGAGCTGTACGCAGATACCTGCGTTTACTTTACCGATGCCGCATTTTACAATGACGACAGAAGAGCCGTTTAAGGTGCCTTCTAAAAATTCCATATTTGCTTTTTTAGTAACGTTTACATGATCCATATGGCCTTTTAAGGTTTCCACTTCCAGATCCATAGCGCCTATGATACCGATTTTTTTCATAATATTTGTCCTTTCGTTTGTAAATATGTTGATAACTTTGTGTATTATGTGTATAACTTTGGAGAATTTACCCCGAATAGTCAGAATTATTGTGGATAAATCAAATGTTTCTCATCAATATGATATAAAGTATGGGTCAAATACCGGTCTGCGAGAAAATTGGCCATACCCAGATTCATATCCAGATAATTTCCACAATCTTTTGGAGAAGCGCCCGGTACTTCGCCTTTAAAATCCCGGATAAATTCATACATTTCTATCATAAGGGGAATAATGTCTCCGGATTCATAGTCTCCTGCAAGAAGCAGATAAAATCCCGTGCGGCATCCCATCGGGCCGAAATAAATAGTCTTATCTTTAAATTCCTCATGGTTGCGCAAAAAAGTTGCGGCAAGGTGTTCGATGGTGTGTACCTCCGCCGTATTCATGACCGGTTCGTCATTGGGAGAAGTCATGCGCAGGTCAAAGGTAGTGATGACCTGATCTTTTACCTGATCCTTTCGCGAAACGTAAACGCCCGGTTCCAATTTAATATGATCGATTGTAAAACTTGCTATTTTTTCCATATGAGTCTCCATTCCTGTCTGGTCCGTGAACTGCGGACATAGACATTAAAATATCGGTACAGATTTGAGATTCCGTCTATTAAAAACAGTAAAGGATTGCTTTCTAAATGTCAAGGTTCATATGACACAATCCTATAAAATGTGCTATGATATAAAATGATTGTTTAACGGTTTCTATAACAGCGCAGACAGGAGAGGTTATGAAGATTACGTTACCATATAAAGTAGAACAGATCATCCGGACCATACAGGGAGCAGGCTTTGACGCCTACGCGGTGGGAGGCTGCATCAGGGATTCCATACTCGGAAGGACTCCCAGCGACTGGGACATTACCACGTCCGCCAGACCGGAAGAAGTGAAAAAACTGTTTCCGAGAACGGTCGATACAGGAATCCGGCATGGGACGGTTACCGTTATGATACAGAAAGAAGGCTTTGAGGTTACGACGTATCGTATCGACGGAGAATATGAGGACAGCAGGCATCCCAAAGAGGTCACTTTTACGGCGAATCTTACGGAAGATCTTAAGCGCAGGGATTTTACGGTCAACGCAATGGCGTATAATGACAAAGAAGGGTTGATCGATGTTTTCGGCGGAATGAAGGATATAGAGGAAAAAATCATACGATGCGTGGGCGAAGCGGCGGAGCGTTTTTCAGAAGACGCGCTGAGGGTGATGCGGGCCGTGCGTTTTTCGGCGCAGCTTGGCTATACCATAGACGAAAAGACAAAGGACGCGATCAAAGAACTTGCGCCGACTTTAAAAAATATCAGCGCGGAGCGGATACAGACGGAGCTGATCAAGATAGCCGTTTCACCGAATCCGGATTATCTGCGGATCGCCTATGAGACCGGGGTAACGAAGGCAATCTTCCCCGAGTTTGACAGGATGATGGAAACGGAGCAGAACAACCCCCATCACTGTTATTGTGTGGGAGAACATACTTTAACGGCCATGAAGCGTATTAAGGCGGATAAAGTCCTGCGTCTGGCAATGCTTTTTCATGATATTGGGAAACCGGATACCCTGACGGAGGACGAAGAGGGGATTTTTCATTTTTACGGACATCCTGAAGCCGGCGCCGTTATGACAAAGGACATCCTGAAGAGGCTTAAGTTTGATAATGATACCACGGATCAGGTTTCGAGACTGGTAAAGTTTCACGATTATCCGATCCCGCTTACGCCGAAGGGAATGAGAAGGGCGGTCTTTAAAATAGGAGAGGATCTCATGCCCTGCTTATTTTTGGTCAAACAGGCGGATATGCTTGCACAGAGCGGTTATATGAGGGAAGAGAAACAAGAGGAACTTGAAAAGCTCCAAAGCATTTACAGGCAGGTTTTAGAGGAGAAGCCCTGTGTTTCGCTGAAGATGCTGGCAGTGACCGGAAACGATCTGATAGCTTTAGGAATGGAGCCGGGTAAAGAGATTGGAGAGATCTTAAACAGGTTATTACAGATCGTCATCGACGAACCGGCGTATAATGAAAAGGAATATCTGTTAAAACAGGCGGAAGAAATGCGTTCTTTAAATTAATTAACATACTTCATTTTTCCAAGGCATATGATAGGTTATAACCAACATGCGGGAGGAATGAACGTGAACGACAGAGTCGTAAATTTGTTAGACAATTATGATATAGAAGTGCTTCGCACTGCAAAGGGGCGGGGCGCTATTCTTTGTGAGGCGAAGCAGGGTTATTATATTTTTAAAGAATATCATGGCCATCAAAATAAATTGGAATTTCAGAATGATCTTTTAAAAAGAGCCGGACAGGACAAGGAATTTTTTATCGAGCAGATCGTACCCACGAAGGACGGGTCGCTTTTTGTAAAAGATCAGGATCAGAATATTTATACGTTAAAGACATATTTTTCAGGCAGGGAATTTAACATACGGGATATGGGGGAATGCGGTCAGGCAGTGCGTACTTTGGCGGCATTACATAAAATATTAAGACTTCCGGCGGAAAATACGGAGGATCTGAATCAGGTATTCCGCGTAGACCATGAATATGAAAAGCATAATAAAGAGCTGAAGAAAGTGCGCCGTTTTTTAAGGGAAAGAAGCCAGAAAACGGAGTTTGAGTTATTTCTGCTGAGCTGTTACGATGCGTTTCTTGAAAAGGCGCTGCAGACGACGGAGGAATTGAAAAGTTATGACATGGAAAAGGAATGCAGTTATATTTTGACGCAGGGGTATGTTTGCCACGGGGACTATCAATATCATAATCTGCTGCGAAATGAAGAACGGATCGCAGTGATCAATTTTGAAAAATGTATCCGCGATAATCCGGTCCGGGATCTTTATTTATTTTTAAGAAAGCTTTTGGAAAAGAACAACTGGAATATGGAAATGGGAAAAGAATTGATTTCCGTTTATCAAAAAGAAAATCCTTTGTCGGCCCATGACTGTGTCCAGCTTTATTACAGATTTGCCTATCCCGAAAAATTCTGGAAGATCGTTAATTTTTATTTTAATTCCGGAAAAGCATGGATACCGGAGAAAAATACGGAGAAGCTGAAGAAGGTGATCGAAGGAGAACAGAACAAACAGAATTTTCTGGATCACATATTTTCCATGATTTCCTAACGAACGATGGTTTTCATTTTTCCGGCATTGGTATATAATGAAAAATGGATTTATAGATCAGATAGAACAGACGATAAGAATGGGAGATTCGTATGACCAAAAAAGGACGCGCAGTATCGATCTGCATATTTACGCTGTTATGTATCACCGTGATAGGCGGATACGGATTCGTTAAGGCGACAAAAGAAAAAGATAAAACGCCGGTTCCTACTCCGGATCAAGAAAGCGACACCGGATTTGTCGTGGCGGAGGCGGGAAGCTACGATTCGGCGGATACGGTGGTAGTGGTGGAGAAAGATGAAGAAAATTCCGCGATCACGTTTCAGAATATGGAGATCAAAAAACAATATACTTTGACATATAACGGAGCTACGACTATTTATGACAGGTATAATGAAGCCATGTCGATGGCGCAGATCGGCGAGGGAGACGTTGTAGACATTACTTTTTTAAAGTCGAAAAAGAGGCTGAACAGCATCCAGCTTTCAACCAAGTGCTGGTCTTTTACGGATATTTCCCGCTATACGATAGATGAATTAACGAAGCATATGACCATTGCGGAGGATATTTATAAACTGACGGAGGATACCGTTATCGTATCTTCGGGCAGACCCGCCGAATTAATGGATATTAACGCCGCAGATGTATTAAAGGTTAGCGGCATTGGATATAATATTTATAGTATCGTAGTAGATAAAGGACACGGATATCTGCGTCTGACCAACGATGAATATTTTGTCGGGGGATGGATCGAGGTCGGACAATCGGTGATTCAGGAAGTAACGGAAGGGATGCTTTTGGTTGTTCCCGAAGGCGCTTATGACGTGCAGATCAGTAATAAAGGGAACAGCGGAGTAAAGCGGGTTGTTATAAACAGAGACGAAGAGGTAGAATTGGATGTAGGCGACCTTAAGGGTGAAGAACCGAAATTCGGAACCGTGCTGTTTACGGTATCGCCTGAAGACGCGACCGTATATATTGACGGCGAGAAGGCCGATATCAGTCAGGCAGTCACTTTGGAATACGGTATACATCAGATGATAGTAAAAGCGGAAGGATACGACACCATAACCCAGTATATCAAGGTAGGGCAGGAGGCTGCCGGAATCAACGTGACGATGGAAGAATCTGAAGATAAAAAGGAAGAAGAAACAACGGAAGAGAGTGAAACGGAGTCCGAGACAGAAGGAACAGAGCAGAAAAACCCCGGAAATTCTACGACGGAAAATAACGGAAACAACAATAGCAACGAAAATAATAATACGGGGAACGAAGGGAATAACGGTAATACAGGCGGCACGGATAATAAGCCGGATCAGGACGGCGGCGTTTCAGGTAACGGTTCCCCGTCTGGCGGGACAAACCCGGGAGAAACGAATACGACGGGAAACTATAAGGTTTATATCGACTATCCGGAGGACGTGGAAGTGTATGTGGACGGTAACTATGTAGGGGTGGCTCCATGCAGCTTTTCCAAAACAAATGGGAGCCATGTGATCACATTAAGAAAGACAGGCTATGTGACTCATAGTTACACTGTACAACTGACGGAAGAGGACAAAGACGTAAATTATTCTTTCAATGAATTAGAGCTTTCCGAGGAGTAAAAAATGCCGTAAAAAAGCCAAAATTTCCTTGACAAAGATTGGAAAAGCAGATATATATATTATAGGCGTTTCAAGACAGGAACATCTGAAAGATACTAAAATAAAATGAAAACTCATTGATTAGAGGAGGAGTTCACAATGAACAAAACAGAATTAGTTGCAGCTATGGCTGATCAGGCTGGATTATCTAAAAAGGATGCTGAAAAGGCACTGAAAGCTTTTACGGATGTGGTTGCTGAAGAATTAAAAAAAGACGGAAAAGTTCAGTTGGTAGGTTTTGGTACATTTGAAGTATCCAAGAGAGCTGCAAGAGAAGGAAGAAATCCTCAGAGTGGAGAAGTTATGAAGATCGCTGCTTCCAAAGCTCCTAAATTTAAGGCAGGAAAAGCTTTAAAGGATATGCTTAACGCATAATGATGAATGATAAGAGGACCTGACAAACAGCAGGTTCTCTTTTTTAATGCGCACGGGCGCCCAAAGGAAAATACAGCATTTTCAGATAGAAAGAGGGATAGATATGAGACTTGACAAATATTTAAAGGTATCGCGTCTGATCAAACGGCGGACGGTTGCGAACGAGGCCTGCGACGGCGGAAGGGTGATGATCAACGATAAGCCGGCAAAGGCTTCCGCTAACGTAAAAGCAGGAGATATTATTACGATCCAATTTGGAAATAAAGAAGTAAAAGTGGAAGTGCTTGATGTACAGGAAACGGTGAAAAAGGAAGAAGCAAAAGAGCTTTTCCGTTATATATAAATGATTATCGTAATAAATTATTATCATAATAAATTATTATCATAATAAATTATTATCATAATTGGGAGATTTCTTAATATACTTTATCAGAAGATGCGAATTTGTGGGGACATCCTAAAATATATGACATACGGCAGCAGGGGAAACCGCAGAATGAGCGGAAACGGAGGTGTATTATGGAAGAGTTTAACGGGACGAAACAGCGGACGCATAAATTGACCTTAAATAACAGAAGGTCCTGCACGGTTACCGGCGTGGCGGACGTATTATCTTTTGACGTAAGCGAGATCATGCTGGAAACGGATCAGGGAATGCTTATGATAAAAGGAAGCGAGCTGCATGTGAACCGCCTGACTTTGGAAAAAGGGGAGGTAGATGTAGACGGCAAGATCGACAGCCTGACTTATTCGGAGGCAGGGAGCGGATACGGAAATAAAAACGAATCATTCTTATCTAAGTTATTTAAGTAAGCGGTGAGTAGGTATGGGGGATTATTTGTATGAGTCCGCAGATCGTGGAAGAAACCTTGTTTTTGTATCATTCGGTTTTACTGGGTATTTTCGTGGCGGTCATTTATGATCTGCTGCGCATTCTCAGAAGAATAGTAAAGCATAACCGTTTTTTTATCTCACTGGAGGATATTGTATATTGGATCTTTTGTGCATTGAGGGTATTTTATCTTTTGTACAAAGAAAGCAGCGGCGTGCTGAGGTGGTTTTCTATTTTAGGCATTGCGCTGGGAATGTTTTTGTATCTGATCAGCATCAGCCGTTTTGTAGTTACTTTTTTATCGGAGGCGATTAAAAAATGTCTGCATCTTATAGGTAAATTATTCGGTATCCTGTTCCGTCCTTTTAAGAAAGCGGGGAAAAAGGCGGCGAAGATGACGAAGAAAACGGGCAGTTTTACAAAGAAGTGCGGACGTTTTTGGAAAAAGAAGTTGACGGCGTCGGGAAAAATGCTTAAAATAATATTATGTAAACGCTAATGGAGTTATTTTTTTATGAAAGTTTGGGGTAATTATGGCAAGACGGAGAATAGCATATAGGAAAAGACGGCAGAACCGTTTTGGCATGTTTCTTACAGGTATCGTGGTGTTGATGCTGGTGGTTGTCGTCGCGGTCAGGAGTAATGACCTGAAACAGAAACAGGCGCTCTATGCGGAGAAAGAAGCCGCTTTAGAGCAGCAGATCGAGGAAGAGAAAGCGCGTACCGAGGAGATAGAAGAGTACCGTAAATATACGCAGACAAAAAAGTATGTGGAGGAAGTTGCAAAGGACAAGCTGGGGCTTGTATATGACGGAGAGATTATATTTAAGGAAGACGATTAAGAATGCTGCCGGGAATCGGCGGCATTTTTTGGGTGTGCGCGGATTTTGTCGAGTGAAACAAGTGAAAACAGGTGCGTTTTTGACAAAAAAGAAATGGGACATCTTCTATAATAAACTGTAAAAATCTTTGGTAAGATAGGGGAGGCAGCCATGCGCAGACAAAAACAGCTGATCAATGCGGATAAAAAGCAAAAACTTCTTCCGGATTACGGAAGGAAAAGATTGTTGACATATGCCGATTCTTTTCGGGAACTGGCGGAGGTATTTGAAGAAATGCCTCAAAAAGAACAGGAAGAGGAACGGGACAGGCAGGAAGTGCTTTGGAAAAAAAAGCTGCGGGATCATTGCGGGCTTATGGCGGGGCAGCTACAGGAATTTGCCAATATTATGGAAGAGGTTGCGGAAGAATCGTTTTGCTATGAAGCGTTAGGGGAAAGAAAGACAAAGGCAATCATACAGGGGCTGATGGCGGAAGGCATCCAAGTGCAGGAACTATATAGGATACAGGATAAAGAAGGCGCTTATGAATATCTGATGCTGGCAAGGAAGACCGGAAAAAGGGAAAAAAATGTGCAGGAGGCTGCGGACATCCTTTCCGTTATTTTGAACTGCAGACTGACTCCCGCGGACGGCAGCCCGCTGCTTTTGGCGGATGTATATAAAACTTTCCGTTTCGTAGAAGAGGCAAAATTCCATGTGCTTACGGGAGTGGCCCTTGCGGTAAAGGAAAACGAAGAAGTATCGGGAGATAACTATTCCATTTACCAGACCGACAGAGGAAAACTGACGATGCTCTTATCCGACGGGATGGGATCGGGGAAAAAGGCCAATGAAGACAGCCGGATCGTGATCGAACTGGCAGAAAAACTTTTAGAAGCCGGATTCAGGCCGGAAATGGCGGTACAGATGCTGAACAGCTCTATATTGGCAGGGAGTGAAGAACAGAATATGTCGTCTTTGGATCTGTGCCAAATAGATTTACGGACAGGCATCGGTGAAATGATCAAGATCGGAGGCGCCAACACTTATATCAAAAGGGCGCATTTGGTAGAACAGATATCGGCGAGAAATCTGCCCCTTGGGATCTTTATGGAAATAGAAACGGAACCGGTTACAAGGCAGCTTATGGACGGGGATTATATTTTTATGATCTCCGACGGGATCAGCGACGGATTTGCGGAAGGCAACGGCGAGGCGGCGCTTTTAGAGGTCATTAGCCATATGAGTCTGGAAAATCCGAAAGAAATGGCAAACTGTATTTTAAATCATGCGATGAAGGAAAGTAAAGGAAGGATACGCGACGATATGACGGTAATGGTAGTGGGATTGTGGGAAAATGTATTTTGACGATTGCAATTTAGAAATAAATTTACTATATTGATAAAAGGGCCTGCCGTCTGATAAAAGACTTTTAGGCCGTATGAGGAATGCAGATGATAGAAAAGGTAAGAAAGTATATAGAGCAATATGAAATGCTCTCGCCAAACGATACGGTCGTAGCGGGAATTTCGGGAGGGGCAGATTCACTGTGCCTTCTTTTTCTGCTGTGTGAGTTTGCACAAGAGATACCCCTCAATATTGCCGTTGTCCATGTAAACCACAAGCTTCGTAAGGATGCACCGTCAGACGCCGCATATGTGGAGAAGATTTGCGGGGAATTGGGCGTGCCCTTTTTCTTAAAGGAATTTGACGTAGAGAGGCTTTCCAAAAGGCAGGGCATTTCAACGGAAGAAGCGGGAAGGAATGTACGGTATCAGGTATTTTACGAGGTGTTGGAGCAATGTCTCAGCGCAGAGGGCGGGCAGATGCGGGAGACAAAGGCCGGGGGCAGGGGAAGGATCGCCGTGGCCCATACCGCAAACGACAGGGCGGAGACGATGTTGTTCCATCTGTTCAGGGGGACGGGACTGACAGGGCTTTCGGGGATCAAACCGGTCCGTGGGGAGATCATCAGACCGTTGCTGTGTTTAGAAAGGCCGGAAATTGAGGCATATTTGGAAGAAAAAGGGATCGGCTTTTGTATAGACCATACAAATTACGAGGATACTTATACGAGAAATAAAATCAGACGCCATATTTTGGCCTATGCGGAAGAGAACATATGCGTAAAGTCGGTAGGCCACATGAACCGGACGGCGGAAATGCTGGCGGAAACGGAAGAGTTTTTGCGAGAGCAGACAAGACAAACCTATTTCAGGATCGCGAAAAAGCGGGAGAGGGGAAACGAGATAGCAGTCGGGGGATTTAAGGAACTGCATGTTTTACTGCAAAAAAGGGTGCTGCTGTTATGTTTGGAAGAGATACGGGCAGGAAGAAAGGATATCGGCGCCGTCCATATCGAAGCGGTGAGGGAACTGTTTTATAAGGAAGGAAATAAAGAGATTTCACTTCCGGACGGTATTTGCGCCAGACGGGAGTTTGACAGGGTATTTATCGGGCCGGAGACTCCGCCGGTAATAAAACCTCAAATAGAATCCATCAATCCGGTCCGCATACCCGGAGAAATAAAAATAGAAGGAATGGGAGTGTTCGAATTTACCTGTCTGGAATATGATAAAAGTAAAATTATTCCTGAAAAAACATATACGAAATGGTTTGATTATGATAAAATAATAAAATCTTTGGTATTAAGGACAAGACAGACAGGAGATTATCTGACAATCAATGAGGCATTGTCTACAAAACCTTTAAAGAAATATTTGATACAAGAAAAAGTTCCCAGACAGGAACGGGATAAAACTTATGTGCTTGCAGACGGAAATCATATCCTTTGGGTAGTCGGATACAGGATCAGCCAGTACTATAAGGTAGGGCCAAAGACGAAGAAGATATTGCAGGTACGGTTAAGAGGAGGACAATAATGGCGGAGCATGTCAGAGTCATGTTATCGGAAGAGGCAGTAGATAAAAGGATTCAGCAGATCGGAGAACAGATCAGCAAAGATTACGAAGGGAAACAGGTGCATCTTGTATGCGTATTAAAAGGCGGCAGCTTTTTTATGTGTGAGCTTGCAAAGAGGATCACGATTCCGGTTTCCCTTGATTTTATGTCCGTATCCAGTTACGGCAGTTCGACAAAGTCAAGCGGGGTCGTTAAGATCATAAAGGATCTGGATGAACCGCTCAAAGACAAAGAAGTGATCGTTATTGAGGATATTGTAGATTCGGGAAGGACTTTGAGCTATCTGCTTGAGATCCTGCAGAGCAGAGGGCCGAAGAGCCTGAAGCTTTGCACTTTACTGGATAAGCCGGAGAGAAGAGTGACGGATGTGACAGTGGACTATACCGGATTTGAGATTCCGGACGAATTTGTAGTCGGTTATGGTCTTGATTATAATCAGAGATATAGGAATCTTCCGTATATCGGAGTAGTGGAGTTTAGTTAAGCGATAGGGAGGTAGAAGAGTGAATAAAAGCGGTAAGAACTTTAATATGTATTTTGTAGTTATTATCGGTTTACTACTTTTGACAGTCTGGATCGGAACCTTTCAAAATCAGAGTGATAATTACACCAAGGGAGAGCTGGTATCTGACCTTGAAAATAATCTGGTAACGGCGGTCACCATTCATCCGAATGAAGGCGCGCCGACAGGTTCTATCCATGTAGATTTTAAAAACGGTGAAGACAGAGTATTATACGTTACAGATGTGACCGTGATCGAGAGATTGGTACAGGAGTACGGTATCGATCCGGTAGTCAGGGATATCCCCAGGGAAAGCTGGTTCCTGACATATATGCTTCCGGTAATGGTTGTATTGATTGCGGGAGTCTTTATTTTTGTATTGATCAATTCTCAAAATTCATCGGGTAATTCCGGCGGGAAAATGATGAATTTCGGAAAGAGCCGGGCAAAGCTTTCCATAGGCAATGGAAAGGTAGGGCTGAAAGATGTAGCGGGACTGAAAGAAGAGAAATCGGAGTTAGAGGAGATCATAGAGTTTTTAAGAGAACCCGCGAAATTTACAAGGGTGGGCGCGCGTATACCGAAGGGCGTTCTTTTGGAAGGTGCGCCCGGTACGGGTAAGACATTGCTCGCCAAAGCGGTGGCAGGCGAAGCGAACGTGCCGTTTTTCAGCATTTCCGGTTCGGATTTTGTGGAAATGTTCGTAGGCGTGGGAGCGTCCAGAGTCAGGGATCTGTTTGGAGAAGCTAAGAAAAATGCGCCGTGCATCATTTTCATTGATGAGATTGATGCGGTCGCAAGAAGGCGCGGAACCGGTATGGGCGGCGGACACGACGAAAGGGAGCAGACGCTGAACCAGCTCCTTGTAGAGATGGACGGTTTCGGCGTAAATGAGGGGATCATCGTTATGGCGGCGACGAACCGTGTAGATATTTTGGATCCTGCGATTTTGCGTCCCGGACGTTTTGACAGAAAGATCACCGTTGCACCGCCGGATGTAGGAGGCCGTGAAGAGATCTTAAAAGTACATTCCAAAAACAAACCGCTCAGCGACGACGTGAATCTGGAACAGGTGGCGCAGACTACGGCAGGATTTACCGGAGCGGATCTGGAAAATCTTTTGAACGAGGCGGCGATCACCGCGGCCATGGAGAGCCGCGCATTCGTAAAGCAGGAAGATATTAAAAAAGCGTTTATCAAAGTCGGAATCGGAACGGAGAAGAGAAGCCGTATCATATCGGATAAAGAGAAAAAAATCACGGCCTATCATGAAGCGGGCCATGCGATCCTGTTCCATGTACTGCCTGACGTGGGACCGGTCTATACCGTATCGATCATTCCTACCGGTTTAGGGGCGGCAGGCTATACGATGCCGCTGCCTGAAAGGGACGAAATGTTTTTGACGAAAGGCAAGATGATGCAGGATATCATGGTATCGCTTGGCGGGCGTATTGCGGAGGAGATCATCTTTGACGATATTACAACGGGTGCATCCAGCGACATTAAAAAGGCAACCAAAGAGGCAAGGAGAATGGTTACCAGATTCGGTATGTCGGACAGCATCGGCGTTGTTAATTATGACGACGACGGCGACGAGGTATTTATTGGCCGTGACCTCGCACATGCCAGAAGCCACAGTGAGATGGTTGCCGGCGAGATAGACAGAGAGGTTAAATCCATTATTGACGATTGTTATAAAAAGGCAAAAGATATTATTTTGGAAAACGAAGAAGTACTCCATAAATGTGCGGAACTGCTTTTGGAAAAAGAAAAGATCACAAGAGACGAGTTCGAAGCTTTATTTACGAAAACGGAGGAATCCGGAGATTTAGAAAATTCTTCTTTTGTATAATATAACGAAAAAAGATTGTATAATATGCACAAAAACAACGATGCTTTTTTGTAATATTTGTGAATTCTTGGTATTGTATGAAAGGTGACTCCATGCTATTATAATACTCGTAACCCCCCAATACATTATATAGTTTTTGCTATACCCCATAAGAAAGAAATACCTTCTCTAAAAAAGACAGCGTGCGAAAAGCTGTCTTTTTTACTTTATAGGATAGATTTACTTGAATATCCATATTATATATTATAAAATATTTATTGGAAAGGATAGTTGGTGTTGTATATGGATGTTAATCGATTTATGAAAGCAGAGCATAATTTACAATATCTGGCATCAATGAGACCTGTTTTCAATAAGAGAGCGTTATTCAGCGATATGACGGAGGATTATGTATCTCCCTCCGAGCCAAGTGCATATGAAGAGATAACCATTAGATTTCGGGCAGGGAAAAACAATATTGACCGGGTATTTTTTGTATGTAAGGGTGTGCGTCATCTGATGTTTAAACGTTATTCGGATGATAATTTTGATTATTATACCCATGAACAGCAGTTGGAAAATGAAAGAGTTGACTATCATTTTATAGTTCAGCAGGGAAGGCTTGAATGTATTTACGACCGCAGGGGAGTCGTAACGGATGAAAATTCATACTATGACTTTGCCGTGATTCCGGGATTTAAAACGCCGGATTGGGCAAAGGGGGCTGTTATGTATCAGATTTATGTAGATCGTTTTTGCAAGGGCGATCAGTCAAACGACGTTCTGACAAACGAGTATAAGTATATCGGCAGCAACAGCGTACATGTGGAGGACTGGTATTCCAATCCGGAGCAGATGGATGTGCGCCGTTTTTACGGCGGAGATCTGCAGGGGGTAATGGATAAACTGGACTATTTGGAAGATTTGGGAATAGACGTGATTTATTTTAATCCGCTTTTTGTTTCTCCTTCGAATCATAAATATGATATACAGGATTATGATAATATTGATCCCCATTTGGGAAAGATCGTAAACGATGGGGGAGAACTGCTGGAGAACGGCAGAACGGAAAACAGTCAGGCGACAAGATACATCAACAGGGTATCGAACAGGGAAAACCTTGACGCCAGTAATGCCTTTTTTGCAAAATTGGTGGAGGAGGCGCATAGACGCGGGATCAAAGTGATTTTGGACGGCGTTTTTAATCATTGCGGTTCGTTTAATAAGTGGATGGACAGGGAACGGATCTATGAAAACGCTCCCGGATACGAAAAAGGAGCCTATGTTTCGGCTGACAGTCCGTATAAGGATTATTTTCATTTTTATGACGGTAATAAGTGGCCCTACAACGGAACTTATGACGGCTGGTGGGGAAACGATACGCTGCCGAAACTGAATTACGAAGGTTCCAGACAGTTGGTGGATTATATTCTTTATATTGGAAGGAAGTGGGTTTCCCCGCCCTATAACGCAGACGGCTGGCGTTTGGATGTGGCCGCAGATCTGGGACATTCGCCGGAGTTTAATCATCACTTTTGGCAGGAATTCAGGAGGGCCGTAAAACAGGCGAATCCCAATGCCATTATACTGGCGGAGCATTACGGCGACCCGAAGGAATGGCTGAAAGGGAACGAATGGGATACCGTTATGAATTATGACGCATTTATGGAGCCGGTCACATGGTTTTTAACAGGTATGCAGAAACATAGCGACGACTATAGAGAAGATCTGCGCGGAAATGCGGACAGCTTTTGGGGCGCCATGAGACACCATAACAGCAGTTTCACTATGCCTTCTTATATGGTGGCGATGAACGAGCTGTCCAATCACGATCATTCCCGGTTTTTGACGCGCACGAACAGAAGAGTGGGGCGCATCAATACGCTGGGTGCGGCGGCCGCAAATGAGGGCGTCAATAAGGCGGTCATGCGTGAGGCGGTGGCGATCCAAATGACCTGGGTAGGAGCCCCTACGATTTATTACGGAGACGAGGCGGGCGTGTGCGGCTTTACCGATCCGGACAGTAGAAGGACATATCCCTGGGGACGGGAAGACTTGGAGCTGATCCGTTTTCATAAGGAAATGATCCGGATCCATAAGGAAAATGAAGAATTTCGTACCGGTTCTCTTAAGTTTATGCTGGGCGAATATAACCTGATCGGCTATGGCCGTTTTAACCGAAATGAGCAATCGGTAGTGCTGATCAATAATAACGATCATCCCGTTACAAAAGATTTGTCCGTTTGGGAGATCGGGATCCCTAAAGAAACGATCCTGCATCAGCTTATGCTTTCGTCTGATGAAGGATTTACCACGGAGAAAAGAGAGTACCCGGTGATCGGGGGAAAAATTACCATTACGCTCCCCAAAACATCGGCGGTCGTTTTAAAGCATTACAGCGACGATCTGGATTTTGGGGGAAGCTTGAATCTGACGTTTCAGATTTGATAGGGATCAATCAGGATAAGAATGTTTCCTATTTTTTTATAAGGACTTTTTCAGGATTCTTTTGCAATGCTTTTTCGGGATTTTTCAGGAGATTTTCAGGAGATTTTCAGGATCGGAAAAATTTCTTGCATTTTGATGAAAGATATGATATAGTACAATACTGTCAGGGTTTCAAGACTTATGTTTTGAGACCAAAATGGATGGATTCCCGAGTGGCCAAAGGGGACAGACTGTAAATCTGCTGCAAATTGCTTCGGTGGTTCGAATCCACCTCCATCCATATGCCGGCGTGGCGGAACTGGCAGACGCGCAGGACTTAAAATCCTGTTGTAGCAATACAGTACCGGTTCGATTCCGGTCGCCGGCAGTAGAGGGGCTTAAACGTTTCGTTTAAGTCTTTTTGTATTTTACAGTGACGGGAGGTGAGGCATGTGGCGGTAGGTACGGTAGGAGTCAGGGAACAGGCTGCCGAATTGATCGCGGAAAGAAAAGCGATGATTTTGGATAAGGTGAAAAGAGGAGAAACGGAAGTATCGATTCCGACGGGAGCAGATTCTTATACGGGATCCGAGTGGGATAAGCTTATGAGGAAGATCGACGAATCTTTGGAAATGACAAAAGAAGAGCAGGAAAAAAGATTCGGCCGCAAAAAAGAAGAGATGGAAGAAAAAAAGGAAGAAAACAGACAGACCATGAATGAATGTTACGAAAAAGGAATTGCAGAGACAAAAAATATGGCTGAAAAGTTAAAAAATATTTAATTTCCTAAAAAACTTCTTTGTTTTTCAGTAGTTATCTATTATAATCGAAAGTGCGAAGATTGGAAAGAAGAAAATTCCGGTCGCCCCGGAGTGTGTTTTAATACGGAAACACTTTCGGGAACAATAATAAAAAAGGACAGAGGGTAAATGAAATACAAAAAATTATTATGTTTAGCAGGCGCAGTTGGATTGATGACCGCATCATTGGCGGGCTGCGGAAAAGAAGAGAAACCGAAGGATAAATCGCCGATTGCAGAAACGATCTCTCCGATCGAAGAGGCGGCAGGAAACGAGAATGCAAATCAGGGAACGCCGGAGACTGTAGAAACGGTAGAGCCGGAGTCCTCAGGGGCTTTGTATCCAATCATTGAGAACAGAGAAGTGGTAGACGGTAAGATACAAAGTTATCTGACGGGAGAATGGGTAGATGAAAGCATTGGGACAAGACGTCCGATCGCCGTATCCATACCGAATCAGAAGAGCTGTTTTCCTCATTACGGAATCGGCAATGCAAGCGTGATCTATCAGGTGCCGCTGAGGGACAACCTGACAAGGTTATTCTGTTTATTTGAAGATTTTGACGATCTGGACAGGATCGGGCCTACAAGAAGTATCCGTGATTATATGGTATACATCGGATTGGAGCATGACGCCATCGTTTGTCACTGGGGTTCGGCCTATTATGCAAATGACCTGTTGAACAGCGACAGGGTGGACAACATCAGTCAGGCGACACAGGGAATCAGCGTACCTACGGGTATTGCATTTGACAGATATGACCGTCCGGGCAAAAACACCACGGACTCGGCATATATGTTCGTGAACGGGCTGATGAAAGGCGTAGAACAGAGAGGCTACAGTTGGGATTATCATGATACGTTTTCACCCAAGTTTCAGTTTGCCGCAGACGGCGTAACCGCCGATTATGCCGACGCACCGGCTGCTACTAAGATATGGCCGGGTAAAGAAGGAAACTACAATACGGTCGGCGCTTATTTTGAATACGATGCGTCTACCGGAAAATATGCTTACTCCGAGTACGGAAGCCCGTTGATCGACGAGCGTACCGGAGAACAGATCAAAGTCGATAATATTGTACTTCAGGTATGCTATGCAGAAGAGCGGGACGATCATGGATACCTGATCATGGAAATGCACGGTCCGGTCACAGGGGACGGCACGATGTATTTCTTTACGAACGGAAAAGTAGTTCAGGGTACATGGTCAAGAATGGACGGAGACGATAAGCCTGCAAAATATTATGATGCAGAGGGTAATGAGCTTGTCTTCAATCAGGGTAAGACTTTTATCTGTGAGATTTGGGACAAGTGGGCAAGTTCTATCACATATGAATAATGGGATTCTATGATGCCAATATAGTTTATAAAAGGGAAATATTTCTTAGGAAGTATTTCCTTTTTGTATGCGCGGAAAGTTATAATCAGGAAAGCATTTTTTAAATATGCTTTGGCATAAAAAATGGGTTGACAGATGTCAACCTAGATATTATAGTAAATGTAGGTAGACAAATGCCAACCGAATTATGTGACGGGGAGTCCGAAAATAGATTTTCAGAAAATAAAGCAATAAAATTCAAAAGCAGGGTCTTATTGTCAGGAATTTTGATTGGCATGGGTGCTGAAGCGCACAGAGGAGGATGGGAATGAAGGTAAAATTAACGGATGCAGAATGGAAAGTGATGGAAACGCTTTGGCGGGACGAGCCAAAGACGATCATGCAGATCACGAAAGAACTGCAGGAAGAGACCGGTTGGACAAAATATACGGTGATGTCCTTTTTAAAGCGGATGGAAGACAAAGGAGCCGTTCACTTTGCGGAGGGAGAAAGGGCAAAGCTTTATTACAGCGATCTGAAAAGGGAGGACGCGTCCTTACAGGAGGCGGAAGAGTTTTTAGGAAAGGTATTTGAAGGGAGATTAGGCCTTATGGTCAATGCCATGGTTAAAAAGCAGGCGTTGTCAGAGGAAGAGATCGAAGAATTGTATGATATTCTTGCCGACGCGAATAAAAAGGGCAGCAGGGAAGGAAGCGGAAAGAAATGACTTATATGCGAAAGAAGCGGATGTAAGCCGGCGGGCAGAAGAAACGGAAAGGTATGGTGGCGGATATGGAAGGAAAGCTGTTGGAAACATTTGTCACATCATCGGTATTGATTGTGGCGGTGCTTATATTAAGGAGACTATGTAGGGGAAAGATCAGTTTATGCCTGCAATACGGGATATGGCTGATTGTGGCGGTCAAGCTTTTACTTGTACCGGCGCCGTTTTGGGGGAGTTCTTTTTCTGTCATGAATTTAATAAAGACAGATACGCAGGAGGCGCCGGCCGGCAGGAACTTAGAGAAGATACCGGGGACGGACACAAATTCGGAGACCGCTTATATATTTTATGATTCCGTTGGAAGCGATAGGGATGCCGGAAAAGCGGATACGGAAGGCGTCACGCAGAAATTTATAGCGGAAGAGCGGTCGGAAAGATCTCAGAACCATCTATTCGCAGGAAAAGAGGAATCCCGGTATATGGGGAGTGGATCAGGGGGGACGGGAGGCTTTTTCAATGGCTTTTTGAAGGCGGTTCCGTTCTTGTTATATATGAATGCGTGTTTATTGATCGTTTGGATGTTTTTTCATAATATGAGATTTTACCGGAGGCTGCGCAGTGTGCGGATTCCATATGAAGCAGAGGGGAACGGGAAAGAAGGGAAGACCCCAAAGATTTTTTTAGTGGAAGACCTAAAAACGCCGTGCCTGTACGGTACGAGTATTTATCTGCCGATAGACGTGCCTACGGATGAAAAAAAGCTGCGCCATATTTTGGCGCATGAAACGGCTCATTACAGGCACAAGGATTATATCTGGGCCTTTGTCCGGCTGCTATGCAGCGCGTTGAATTGGTACAATCCGCTTGTATGGATAGCAGCGGCGGCACAGAAGCAGGACTGTGAACTTGCCTGCGATGAATCGGCGATAAAGGCGTTAGGGGAAGAAGAGAGGATTCCGTATGGGGAGACGCTGATAAGGCTTGTCAGAGAAAAGACGCCGCAGGATGTGTTAACGATCAGTACGACAATGACGGCAAATGCAAAAGAAATCAAGACGAGAATTGCCCTGCTTGCCAAGAAGCCGGTTACCGTTACTTATGTCGCCGTCATCACAGGGATTGTTTTGGCAGCAGCGGTATTCTGTACTTTTACGGGAAAAGCGGAGGCAGCGGAGGGAACCAGACGGAGCGGCGTTACGGAAAAGGCGGAGCATTACGATCCTGACGGGCAGTCTGATATCACAAACGGATCTAAAGATATTTTGGAAGACGGAAACGAAGCGAAGCATACGTTCGCACCGGCGGCAGAGGGGTTTACAAGCGGAGCCGCGTCTGCGGACGGAACGGCGCCGGAAGAAGATACAGGAGGGGAAGGATCTGCAGAAAAAGCAGCGTCAAAAGAATATACCGACAAGGATCTTACAGAAGAATTTGCACGGCTGATACAGAATCATACTTTTTCGGTATATGTCCGTTCCATTTCCCGCAGTGCGAGGCAGATCGATCTGTTTTCACTGCCAAAAGAAGTATGGGATCATGCAGAGAATCCTTCCGATTACGGAGAGCTTGTGTTTTCAAAGGATTGCGGGTTTCATCTGTATAATTTTAATCCGGAGTTTGGACAAATGGAATTATATGATACGGATTTTAACGGATTTACAGATAAAATGTCATGGGACGGCGTTACGGAGGTAGAGTGTAAGGCGGTCTGTAAGGACGGGCTAATTACGGATATTGTTGCTTACAATACTTATTTCGGTATTACTTACAGCGAGCCTGTGGAACAAAGGGATTATTATGATCTGCATGGTACGGACGGGTTCCAGCTTGCCGGAACTTATCCGGCAGATGTTTCCGATGCGGAAGGGATGGAGAAGATCAAGATATATAAAGGGAATATGGAAGACGGAGAAAGAGGATATGTGATTGTTGAGAAACAGCAGGGTGCAGACGGAGAACCAAAGGAAATCTTGTGGATCGAAGAAGCCCATACGGACCGCGACGGATGGAACAACGTTTATGTGGGAGGAAAGGACGGAGAAACCTTTTTGCTCACATTAAGGATCGATATCAGGGACGGATATGGTACGCTGGCTTATCATGCGTTCCGGTTGGATGCGGAAGGGAAACCGGTTCCTTATAACGGCGCAAGATTTATGTATGAAGCGGAAACATATAAAGAGGAGAATTTTGAACAGTGGTACCGATCCCTTTCCGTGTATTTGGAACATAGCTATCTGCTTTTAAGTACACAGAACGGTATACTGCGGACAGGGCCGGGTGCGGCATACGAACCATTTCAGGATGGCAGTACTGTGGACAATGACCTTTCTGATACGACAGTACCGCATTCATCCCATACTTTTATACCGGCGCCGGAGGAGGGCGGATATGAATTGATAGAATTAAAAGAATGGATAGGGGAAGGGATCTATTAAAGCATTTTTCAAACACACTTCCTGTCATGCCGCTTACAGCGTCAGCCTCATAAATAGCACAAATAATAAATGAGGACTGTTAATGGAAATTTTATAATTATAAATTTTTTTGATAGACATTGACTTCACAAGGACGAAAATCTATAATGAAAACGGATTGTCCGACCAGTCGGTCGGTATAAAAGCAGTATCATCAGGCAGAGGTAAGAAAGGATTGAAAAGGGGAAGCCATGTTATCAAAATTCAGTGTGAAGAAGCCTTATACCGTATTGGTGGGAGTGGTAATGGTCATTGTACTGGGAATTGTGTCGTTTACGAAAATGACGACGGATCTGTTCCCGAACATTACCCTCCCTTATGTTATTGTTATGACTACTTATCCGGGAGCCAGTCCGGAAACGGTGGAAATGGTAGTAACAAAGCCGGTGGAGTCATCCATGGCGACTGTCAGTAATATAGAAAGCATTAGTTCCGTATCCAGTGAAAATTATTCCATGGTGATTTTGGAATTTGCCCAAAGTGCGGATATGAATACTGTTTCCCTCGAAATCAGGGAGAATCTGGATCAGATCAAAAGTTATTGGAGCGACAGCGTAGGAAACCCAATCATCATGAAGCTGAATCCCGATATGCTTCCAATCATGGTTGCCGCAATCGGGAAAGAGGGAGCGGACGATGCGCAGGTCAGCGACCTTGTGGAAAGTTCCGTCATTCCCGGTCTGGAAAGCATTGAAGGCGTGGCTTCGGCAAATGCCACAGGGCTTTTGGAAGAAACTGTCAACGTAATTATCAGACAGGAAAAAATAGATGAGATCAATAAACAGGTATTCGGTTATATTGACGGTGAGATGGCGGAAAAAGAACAGGAACTGGAGGACGCCAGAAAAGAGATCGCAGACGGAAAAAGCGAGCTTGCGGATGCGCAGAAAAAATTGAATGATTCCAGACAAGAGATCGTGGACGGGCGGGGAGAGCTGGAAGAAGGCAAACAAAAGCTTGCGGACGGACAGGCAGAATTGAATAAACAAAAACAGGATATGACAGCAAAGCTTGCAGCAATGGAAACCGAGCTTTTGACGGCGAAGACGGATCTGGAGGCGGCAAAAGTAAACGCTATGACACAGATCACCGCTCTTGAGGCATTGCAAAAGGAACTGGAGGAAAAATTAGCGGAAGTAAAGAGTAACCTTAAAAAATTAAATCAAGCGGGAGAAGCGTTGCAGACGATTGAGACCCAGATTGCGGAAATCAACGGTACACTGGCAACGATTACGGTCTTGATCCAAGGTTTGGAGGCAATTGAGGCGGCCGCTCCGGGAAGCACCGTAGGAGCCATACCCGACGCTGCGCTAAAAGAGCAGGTTATACAGTTTATAGCGGCGCTTGGCGGGACGATAGATGACAATACGCCGATCAGCGAAGTGATCGCTATACTGAAAAATACGGAGAGTACATTAAACACCCAGCTTACCGTTTTACAGGAACAGAGGCAGCAGATCCTCGACGCGATAGGCGCCGACGGGGACATGGCTTCTAACAAAGCAGCATTGGAATTGCTCAAGGAGCAGTTGGAAAACAGTCTGAAGACCACAAGGGAGAGTTTGGATTCTCTTAGAAATGCGCTGACGACGATCAACGAAAATTTAGAGAAGGTAGACAGTGGGCTGACAGAACTTTATAAAGGAAATCTGACGGCCGCAACGGAGTTTGCCAATGCCCAGACAAAGATCGATCTGGGGAATCTGCAGATGACAAGTGCGGAGACACAGCTTGAAGCCGGCGAGGCGCAGATCGACGCAGGACAGGAGCAGATCGACAGCGGATACGGCCAGTTGGACGAGGCGCTGGAGCAGCTTGAGGAGGGAGAAGAGCAGCTTGCGGAAGCCAAGGAAGACGCTTACAAAAATGCGGATATGTCGGGGATTCTTACGGTTGATACCGTAAAATCTTTATTGACGGCACAGAACTTTTCCATGCCCGCAGGTTATGTGACAGAGGAAGGAATCGCTTACCTTGTCCGTGTGGGAGAAAAACCCCAGACTGTAGAAGCGCTGGCGGCGATGCCGATCTTAAATCCTAATATGGACGGAGTGGATGTGATTACGCTCGGGGATGTGGCTGATGTATTTATGACCGATAATTCTGCGGATATTTACACTAATATTAACGGCAATCCCGGAATATTGATCACGGTACAGAAGCAGACCGGTTATTCTACCGGAGACGTTTCAAAAAAATTAAAAAATAAATTTGCATCTATGATGGAAGAGGAAGAAGGACTGTCCATCGTACCTTTATCCGATCAGGGGATTTATATTGAAATGGTCATGGATTCCATTTTCAATAATGTGATCGTAGGCGCATTACTGGCGATCATTATTTTGATTTTGTTTTTAAGGGACCTAAGGCCTACTTTTGTAATCGCCTGCTCGATTCCGATCAGTCTGGTGGCGGCGGTGGTATGTATGTATTTCAGCGGTATCACTTTGAACGTGATTTCGCTTTCCGGTCTTGCGCTGGGAGTGGGAATGCTGGTGGATAATTCCATCGTCGTAATTGAAAATATTTACCGTATGAGAAATGAAGGAATGGATAAACGGGAGGCGGCGATCGAGGGAGCCAAAGAGGTAGCGGGGGCTATCATGGCTTCTACCCTGACGACAGTCTGTGTATTTGCGCCTATCGTTTTTACGGAGGGTATTACAAGGCAGCTTTTCGTGGATATGGGTCTTACCATCGCGTATTCCCTGCTTTCCAGTCTGGCCATTGCTCTTACCGTAGTCCCCGCTATGGCGGCAGGCGTGATGACAAAGGTGAAAGAACAAAAAGAAAGCCGTTTTTTGGGCGGCGTACTTAAGGTTTACGAAAAAATGCTCCGTCTTGCGCTTCGGTTTAAGGCGATCGTTTTACTTGTGGTTTTGGTACTTTTGATTGTCAGCGGGGCGGCAGCCGTTTCCCGGGGAACGGCGTTTATGCCGTCAATGGAAAGCACACAGATCACGGTAAACGTTACGATGCCGGAGGACACGCCGCTTGTGGAGACAGGAGCAGTGACCGATCAAGTGGTGGAAAGGGTCGGTACGATAGAAGATGTGGAGGACGTAGGAGCAATGGTAAGCGGCTCTACTATGTCCATGCTGTTCGGCGGTGGAAATTCCGCCACAAATGCAACGCAGCTTTATATTACTTTAAAAGAGGATAAGGAGCTGTCAGGAGACGAGATCGCAGAAAAAATTATGGAACTGACTGCGGATATAGAAAATGCGGAGATTACGGTGGATACTTCTTCCATGGATATGAGCGCACTTGGAGGCAGCGGTATTTCCATTCAGATACGGGGACAGAATATGGATGTCTTGCAGCAGATTGCACAGGAAGTTGCGGCGATTGTAGACAGTGTGGAGGGAACTGCCGAAGTTTCGGACGGATTGGAAGACGCGGCGGAGGAACTTAGGATCTTGGTAAACAGAGATAAAGCGATGGAACATGGGCTGACAGTGGCGCAGGTCTTTCAGCAGATCGCGGCTAAACTGGCGGACGCAGCGAGTACGACCACATTGGAAACCAAGGCGGACGAATATGACGTTTATGTAAAACATGCAGGAGACATTGCACTGACGAGAGAGACGGTAAAAGAATTAAATATTGAGGTAACAAAGCAGGACGGGACAAAGGAAGAAGTGCCGTTAAAAGATATTGTGGATTTTGAAGTAAAAGAATCGCCTACTTCCATACGCAGGAGCAGTCAGAACCGGTACATAGAAGTATCCGCCGCTATTGCGGACGGTTATAATGTAGGGCTGGTGTCTCAGGAATTGCAGAAAAAACTGGATCAGTATGAAGTGCCGGAAGGATATGAACTGGTCATGAGCGGTGAGAACGAAACCATTAATGACGCTATGGAACAGGTTTTGCTGATGCTTTTATTGGCGATCATCTTTATGTACCTGATCATGGTCGCACAGTTCCAGTCCCTTTTATCGCCGTTTATCATTATGTTTACGATTCCCCTTGCGTTTACGGGAGGATTTTTAGGATTGTATTTTACCGGCAGTGAAGTGAGCGTTATTGCTTTGATCGGTTTTGTTATGTTGTCGGGTATCATTGTAAATAACGGTATTGTTTTGGTAGATTATACGAACCAGCTTAGGGAGAGGGGAATGAATAAGAAAGAGGCGCTGGTTGAGGCGGGGATCACAAGACTGCGTCCGGTGCTTATGACAGCGCTGACAACCATTCTTGCCTTGTCCACCATGGTGTTCAGCCATGATATGGGCGCGGATATGTCAAAGCCTATGGCAATTGTAACAGTCGGCGGACTGGTTTACGGTACGCTGCTTACGCTGGTAGTAGTGCCATGTATTTATGATATGTTCCAAAGGGAGAAACGGCAGAAGGTTTCCGATCCGTCGAAAATTGACAAGAAAAGCGACGGAGCAGTTTAAACAGTCAGGATGATGATTGGCGATAGGTCGGATTATGGTTTTTGCTTGCGGCATATAGGAACTTATACCGCGGGCGGGTATGACAGGAAGGTTGAAGGAGATATGGGATCACAGACGGGAGAGAAAAAACTGCCCGAAAAAATAAAAGTGATGTATAAGGCGGTAAGGGAATTGATCGAGGAAGGCGCCGACATTAACAGGATCAAAGTATCCGAGATCACACAGCGCGCCGGTATTGGAAAAGGGACGGCTTATGAATATTTCCCTAATAAAGAAGAACTGATCAGCAGCGCACTGCTCTATCAGATGGATGAGATGTACAGCCAGCTCGGGCAGCAGATCGCTCAAAAAGAAAGTTTTGAGGAGAGCGTCCATTATGTGCTTTCTTCTATGGCGGAAAAGATCAGGCAGAGGGATTGTTTTCTTAGATATGTGCATATCATGAGCGATAACGGCCCGATCAGTGAAAAACTGCAGCAGCAGATAAAGGAAAAGAGAGGCAGCGGCGTTTACCTTGCCAACGATTGTATCCAACGGATGGTGGAAATTGGAAGGCGGACCGGAGAGATCAATACAGAACTGCCTGAAGAATATATTCATATGGAAGTATTGTCTAAAATGATCGGATTTGCGGTATATCTTGCGGGTGAATGGGAAACGGAAGAATGCGGCAGGGAAAAGATGAAGGAGCTAATCTGTAAAAGCCTGAAAAGAGAGCTGGCAGGCAGCTTGAACGAATGATAACATCATAGGCAACAAAAAAGAGGCGGCGCACGGACATCCCTGCGAAACCTCTTTTTGCCGTCTTATTGAAAATATGTGATTTGTATTAATTTTGTGTATTGGTAAAGTTATTTTGATCCTGATTTTGTGGATTTTGAGTAGGTGTGTTCTGTGTATAAGTTACGTTTTTGATAAGTCCGAACGCTTTTTCCGCAAAAGTTTTCACTAAAGGAAGATTTGCATCCTGTTCTTTTGCTGCCTTAGAAATACCAACGATAGCCATAATAAGGATGATCAGGGAAATAACTGAAGTTACGATTCCGAAGCATGTTGCGACAAGAGCGCCTAAGATCGGGATCTTGTAGATCGGACTGATGATACCAATAATAGTAGAAACAATGCCCGAAATGATAGATAAGAAAAACGCCTGCATAACCTGCATGGTAAGCCATTGATCCTTATGTACTACAATTACAAAACCGAGTAATAACAGCGCTAAAGTAGTATGTCCTAATAAAGCGAGTACAAAACCAAGCACTGCATAGAAACTGAAACAAATTCCAAAGTTATCTTTTCTCATATTAATCTCCATTCTTGCTCAGCCCGGGACTTTCGGGCATAGACATTAAAATGCCGGCACAAATTAGCTGTGTGAAAAATTGAATTTCCGCACGTTTTCCCTCCATTTTCATAAGACAATTGAAATTATAGCATTATAATGAAGATAAGGCAATATGCGAAAAGGGGCATTTATGTGTTGGCCATATTGCTTTTGGGCAACTATCATCAAAATTATGTTAAAATGTTGAATTTTTGCTTTCCAATTTACCGATTCTTCTTTATGATAGTAAATAGCAATAAAATATGGCAAAAGTATTTTATTGACAGTGAAGAACATATGTTCCATAATAAAATTAGCAAAAAGTTTTACGAATAAAACAAAGGATAGACCGGAAAAGGAGGATATGAAAATGGCATATGCAATCGATTTGTTTTGCGGTGCAGGCGGAATGAGCGAAGGCCTTATTCAGGCAGGGTTTCATATACTTTTTTCTAATGATATAAATTCTGATGTTCAGCGGACATATATGAACAGACATGAACAACTGGGGTTACATCAGGGGATAAATACTTATTTTCATAGAGGGGATATAAGGGAACTGAATGGTTTTATGATACAGGAATCAATACGGAACTTAGAAATTTTTCAAGGGCAGGAGATGCCGGAAATAGACGCCATATTTGGCGGACCGCCTTGTCAGGGTTTCAGCAGGGCTGGAAGGAGAGACCCTAATGATCCGAGAAATATGTTATTTCGGGAGTATTTAAGGGTTATTAGTGAGATCCGGCCTAAATATGTCGTTTTGGAAAATGTAACCGGATTTACCGATACAAAATTTTATGGATTTGTAGGGGTGACGGGACAGCGTTATGATGACGGAGAACTGACGCCGACGATACTCCGGAAAGAGTTTGAGCTTATCGGATATCGGACGCTTGAACCAAAGATTTTGAATGCGTCGCATTACGGCGTGCCGCAAAGAAGGAACCGGGTCATATTTATGGCTTATAGGAACGATGTGGCTGCGCCGGTATATCCTAAGGCAATATATGATGATGAAAATGTATTGACCATTACGGATGCAATCAGCGACCTGATACGGGACAGTAATATACGAAACCAAGTGCATATACAGGATACGGCATTCCAAATAGCTTCAAAAGAAGGGCGTACGCCTGATATTAACGGTAACAGGATTCATAGTAACGGAGCGATATATAATAATGAGATTTCAACGCATCAACAGATCATAGCAGAGAGATTTGCCCTGTTCAGAGAAGGAGAAGACGGCGCAAGCCTGAGAAACCGTGTTATGACAGAGGGAATCGATATAGCCGGTTTACCGGCGCTGATTGCGCATTGCAGTGATAAAATGAGAATGAGTGGTCAGGAAGTCGTTGAGTTGTTTAACAACGGTAATATTAGTAAAGAAGACGTGGATATTCTGCTTACAAAGAAGAATATCAGAACACGGCTGGATAGAACGAAACCGTCAGCTACCGTAATGACTATTGCTGACGATTATATTTCACCGTTTGAGCCAAGGACATTTACGGTGAGAGAATTAGCAAGAATACAGTCCTTCGACGACAGTTTTGAATTTTTAGGTAAAAGGACAACGGGAGGATTAAGGAGGCGCGTAGAGGTGCCGCAGTATTCGCAAGTCGGTAACGCGGTGCCGCCACTATTGGCAAAAGCCGTGGCAGATGAAATCATGAAAGTACTTGAGCGAAGCGGAAGGAACGGATAAGTAATGACCATAAAGAATGAAATACAAGGCCCAAAAGGATATTTGAAAAAGGTGAGAGATCATTATCTTGGCGCTACAAGGGAAATGGCAAATGCGGCATTTGAAAAATATGAAGAAGAATCGGGCTTAAAATTGACAAAAGAAAATATCCTTAACGATGTAGACGGAACATTAAAAAACTTACTTATGGCGGAAACATCTATATATAATGAAAGAAGTACGAAGATTATTTCGGAAGTGATGCCTTATTATTATCATTATATTTTCGGACAGGATGATAAAAAATACCCTGAAACGTCCAACTATATAAAAAGGATGCTGGAGATATATAGAAAATGCAGTAAAAAATCATATAAGGAAGAAGAGTTTATACGTGATATTTTCGAACAAACTTCGCCGGTCATTGACCATATTTCTTTTTCACAGAAACAATCTGCTAAAACGAGAGTGGGAGACTCTTTGCAGAATCATTTAGAAAAGATTTTTGAGGTGTGTGAGATACCGTATGAAACACAGAAAAGGAAAGATTCGGGCGGGACAGTCATGGATTTTATTATCCCCAATTCAGCAGCGATTGATAGCGCTCCGGATCAGGTGATCAATATAGAGTGCCAGACTACTTTAAAAGACAGATTTAGATTGACAACCGGAAAATCTACAAGGGCCAATATCAAACGGTATTTGGCGACGACAACAGGGTGCGGATTGATCAACGAAGGGGATGTAAATGATTTTTCGGTGGATAAGATTAAAGAAATTATAATGGATAATAATGTTACGTTAGTTGTTTTTAAAGATGTTAAGGAAACGATAAGATCTATGCTTGAAAAGCATAAAGAAGCAGCAGGGAAAATGCCTGACAAGGTATCGGGCATTTCAGCAGCGGATACAGACAGATTGCTTAAAATGTGTGACAAAAAGATCATTTCTTTTGAGGAGTTGATCAAAAGAGATGTGCAAAGTATATTAGTATATTGGGATAACTAAGATCCCCCAAAATAATATTTGTGATTTATTACAAACAGGCGGACGGGAAATCATAGGAATCATTTGGCTTGTTAATGCAGAAAACGGGAGAGGATATGAAAACACTTTATGTTACGGATTTAGACGGAACCTTATTGAATACGGATGAAAGGATCAACGAGTACAGCAAAGATATTATCAATGGACTTGTGGAAAAGGGGCTGCTGTTTACTTACGCGACGGCCCGTTCCAGTATTTCGGCTGCGGTGGCGGCGAGGGGGCTTTCTACTAAAATTCCGATCATTGCATATAACGGGGCTTTTATTATCGAACCTTTAAGCGGCAAAGTTTTATTATCGTCGTTTTTTACGGAAGGGCAAAAGGAATATGTGAGCAGCGTTTTCCGGGAATATAATATTTCTCCGCTTGTATATGCCTATGTGGACGGAATAGAAAAGGTGACGTGGAGGACGGTAACGGAAAATGACGGGATCCGGGATTATTTAAATCGTAGAAAAGGAGACAAGCGGATGAATCCTTTAACAGAGGAGCGGGCCGGAGAACTTTATAAAGGAGATAATTTTTATTATACTTGTATCGGCAGCAGGGAGGAGCTTTTTCCGGTCTATGAGGCGTTAAAAGATAACGAAGAGCTGAATTGTCTGTTTCATCCGGAAATTTACAGGGAGGAATACTGGTGCGAAGTGCTTCCCAAAAAGGCGACAAAGGCTAATGCAATCAAAGAGTTAAAGAAATTGTGGAATTGCGACAGGATCGTTTCCTTTGGCGACGGGATCAACGATCTTCCTATGTTTGAGATTTCGGATGAATGTTACGCAGTGGAAAATGCAGTGGAAGAGTTAAAGAGGGCGGCGACGGGAGTCATTGAAAGCAACATAAACGACGGGGTGGCAAAATGGCTTTTGCAAAATGCAGTATTGCCTGTTTCAGGGCATGCATGAAAAGCAGTATCATAAGAAAGCTTGCGATATGCATGTGGATTAGATTGAAAAATCGAAGATTTTACAATTTTCTATTTAAGCAGTATCGCAAGCAGACTTGCGATATGCATGGGGATTAGTGTGAAATTTAGAAATTTCACAATCCTGATTTGTATGCCCGCGTCAGCGGGCAGATGGGAGTTAATATGGAACAGGTATTCGCAGATTCCAATTTGTGACGCACATCTGGCGGAAAGCATTTTTCAAACACGCTCTAGGACAGGAAGGCTGAAAATGAAAAACAGGACAAAGACAAAAACCGCGGTCAAAATGGCGATGATATTGCTGGCGGCGATGATATTTCACTATTTTGGCGCCGTTAGGCAGTGGGACATCGGAATATCTGACGGGCTGAATCAAAAAGTTTCCGCCACTAATAAAAAAATTTATATTATTGCGATCGACGATAAGACGTTGGAAAGATACGGTCCGGTCAATACTTGGAGCAGGGAACTTTCGGCGCGGCTTGTAGAACTTTTAACAGGAGAAGAGGGTGCGGAACCGGCAGTCATCGGCTTCGATATCATTTATAGCGAAGATGTGGAGAAGAACGGGGACGATCATTTTGCGGATGTATGCAGGACGGCGGGAAATATAGTCATGTCTGAAAGTTTTTTCTTTAAGGAAACGCCTGAGCGGGATGAAAAGGGAAAGATTTTTTATAACCCGTACCATATCGACTATGTGGTAGAACCTTATGACAGTCTTTTGGAAGGGGTGAAATGCGGGTTTGCCAATACGCTTGTGGATAAGGACGGATATGTGCGGCAGGCTATGGCGTATCTAGATTATGAAAATAAGCGGGTTTACAGTTTCGCGGCGCAAGTCTATAAAAGTTATCAGGAGAGCCGGGGAAAAGAGGCGGTATTCCCGGATACTTATGGAAGAAATAACCGGTTTTATTTTTCTTATTCAGGAAAAGCCGGCGGATACAGTGTTATATCCATGGCGGATGTGTTGGACAAAACAGTGGATGCAAAGCTGTTTAAGGATGCCGTGGTACTGGTCGGAGCTTATGCCGTTGGGATGCAGGACGCCTATACGCCCGCCGTTTCCCATGATTTACAGATGTACGGAGTGGAGATCCACGCCAATATTATTGAAGCGCTGTTAGAAGGAAAGACCCAACTGCCTTTTCCAGCGGCCCTGTATGCGCTGGCTGCGGGAATCTTATGCGGGATATTTGCGCTGGGGATACGAAAGGCAGGTGTAATACCCTCTACGGTTATGTTGGCAGTTTCCGTTATTTTTAGTTTTGTTTTGGCGAGAGTACTGTATCTGAGCGGAAAAATCGTTCCGGTGATATTGCTGCCGGTCACGTTTATTTTTCTTTATCTGTTTCGGATCATGGAAGGGTATCTTGCGGAAATCGTGCGAAGGCGGCGGGTGATCAATGTATTTAAGCAGTATGTAGCGCCGCAGGTAGTCGATAAGATCAGTAAAGATAAAGATTTTGAATTAGTGCTTGGCGGGGAGAACAGACATATTGCAGTATTGTTTGTGGATATCCGCGGATTTACTACTATGTCGGAAAGCCTGCGGCCGGAGGAAGTCGTAGAGATTCTGAACGAATATCTGACGCTTACTACAAAATCCATTTTTGCCAACGGAGGGACTTTGGACAAGTTTGTGGGCGATGCGACGATGGCAGTGTTTAACGCGCCTTTTGATTTGGAGGATTATATTTTTCGGGCAGTCTGTACCGCACGGGATATAAAAGCGGGGGCGGATGCCATTGCACAAAAGTTTGAGGAGCGTTTCGGAGAAAGCGTGGCTTTCGGGATCGGTGTGAATTGCGGGAATGCGGTAGTAGGCAATATCGGCTGTGAATTCCGGATGGATTATACTGCGATCGGAGATACGGTCAATACAGCGGCAAGGCTGGAGAGCAATGCAAAGCGGGGACAGATCTTAATCAGCGAGGCGGTATACGAGGCCGTAAAGCAGCGTATTGAAGTGACGCCGATTGGAGAAATCCCGCTTAAGGGAAAAAATCAAGGTGTGTTTGTGTATCAATTGGATAAGGTATTGACATAAACGGAAAGGTATGGATAGCGGTTTGAAGAGATTATATGTGATTCCGGACCGGAATGATATGGAAGGTTCGAATGAGCTTGTGAAAGAGTATGGGTGCGCGTATGAATTTAATGATTTTTATGCGCCCACGATTTTGGACAGTATAGAAAAACAGGAAGAGATCATAGAGTATTATGCAAAGTACCGCAGTGACTTTTCGGAGGACACTATGCACGGGGCATTTTTAGATATTACGGTTCACAGCAGCGACCCTCTGATCCGGGAGGTTTCCGTCCTGCGGATACGTCAGTCTATGGAGATCGCCAAACGAATGGGATTAAAGGGGGTAGTGTTCCATACGGGACGTTTGTCCGGTTTCCGGGCGGAGTCTTATCTAAAGCAATGGCAGGAAATGAACGCCGCCTTTTTTACGGAATTGGCAGAAAAATACCCGAAACAGCAGATATATATGGAAAATATGTTTGACGAAGCCCCGGATATTATGGTACAACTAACAGAGAGGATGAAAAAAACTGAAAATTTCGGCGTCTGCTTCGATTATGCCCATGCAGCGCTTTATGAGTGTCCGCACCGGGACTGGGTGAGATCGTTAGCGCCTTATATAAGGCATATACATATCAATGATAATGATCTGAGGAACGATTCCCATCAACCGGTCGGGGAAGGAAAGATCGATTGGCAGGTCTTTGACCGTTTAATGAGAGAATATCAGATAGACGCCTCGGTGTTGATAGAAGTAAAAGGCTGTGAGGCACAAAAAAGGTCTTTGGAATATCTGAAACGGAAGAAAATTTACCCGATGGAACAATAGCCGGCGGTTTATAGATGACAAGACGGGGCTTACAGCCCGCAACCGATAGCCGCAAAATGAAAAGCATTTCAAAGGAATATGCTTAAGGAGGGGTAAAATGCAATTAGAATATGAAGATTTTCAAAAAATTTTAAAAGTAGGAATTAAATTGACAACGGAAAAAGACAGAAATCGCATTCTGTATTTTATCCTGAAAAACGGCATGGAAATTACGAACTGTGATGCGGGGACGTTGTACTTGTGCGAGGGGGATGCTTTGACGTTTAAAATTATGAAAACGTTTTCTATGGGAATCAGCCGGGGAATTGACGGCGAGCCGATCACAGATATGCCGCCGGTTCCTATGAGGGAGGAAAATGTATGCGCCTATACGGCGATCCACAGAGAGATCGTAAATATAGCGGACGTATACCACAGCGACAGATTCGATTTTTCGGGGCCTAAGCAGTATGATAAGCTGACCGGTTATCATACCCAATCCCAGCTTGTGATCCCATTGGAAAATAACGAGAATGAATTACTTGGAGTGCTGCAGCTTATCAATGCGCTGGATGATAACGGAAATGTGATTCCGTTCAGCAGGCAGTACGATATCATCATCCGTTCCTTAGGTTCTATGGCTGCTATTGAGCTTACCAACGTTTCTTATATGGAGGAGCTGAAAGCGCAGTTATATTCGTTTGTCGAGGCGCTTACAATGGCGTTGGATGAGCGGACACCTTATAATGCCGCACATACGCGGAACGTTGAAAAATATGCCGGTCTTCTGGCGGATCATATTGCTTTTTTGCATGAAAGAGGCGAGTGTGAAGAAGATTTTGACTGGGAGCGGAAAGAAAAACTTCAGCTTGCGGCATTGCTGCATGATATCGGAAAAATGGTAGTTCCCTTAAGCATCATGAACCGGGCGACACGTTTGGATAAAGGAATAGTACAGGTAGACGCCAGATTTGAATTGCTGAAAGCGCTTTATGAGATCGACATGCTGAAAGGAAGGATCACAAAAGAAGAGTATAACGATTATGTGGAAGATTTAAATGCAGAACTTGATTTTATACATAAAATAGACGTCATGGGGTATTTGGACGACGAAAATTACGAGAAGGTATGCCGCCTTGCAGAAAAGCGGCATATAAAGGAGGACGGCACGGTTACAAGTTATATTACGCCGCAGGAGACGGAATATCTCAGTATCCGTAAAGGGACGCTGACAGAAGCGGACAGGAAAGAGATGGAAAATCATGTGGTAATGACGGAAAAGATATTGGATAAAGTACACTTTAATAAGAATTTTGCTACCGTACCCAAATGGGCTGCGGCACATCACGAATTTTTGAACGGCAGCGGGTATCCGAAGCGCCTTACGGAAAAAGAGCTTTCTTTAGAGACCAGGATTTTAACGGTAGCCGATATTTATGACGCGTTGACGGCGACGGACCGGCCTTATAAAAAACCGATACCAAAAGACAAGGCAATCAGTATTTTACGGGATATGGCGGATGAGGGAAAGGTGGAGATGAGGCTGGTTAACTGGCTTTCGGAGGCACTGGATAAAAATGAGGGAGAATAACTGTTTCTTATGGAGGTCGTGTGGACGGAAAGCCGGGACGCAGACGGGAACCGGCATAGAAAAGAGCAAAGCCGTTGTTTGCCATGTCATTGTATTTTGTGTACTGCTTCTTTTATTGTGGGGGATGTTAATCGTTTCGAGCCTGATTCCCAATGAAAGCTTACGGGAAAATATGGAGAAAAGCGCGCTGACTTATAGGGAGAAGGATGCTTTTTCCTTTGAAAACGGACGGAAATGGAATGGGATCAGCGATAATTATGCAGATACGATCCTCTTGAATATAAGTTGGAACATGGGGAACGGAAACCCTCTTTTCTCTTCTCTGGATACATGGTATTATGATGGAGAGGAGTTAGGGGAAAGCGTAGGCCTGTACTTGTCGGTAACGGAAGAGGGGGTACAGCCTAATGTGGATTACAGCCGCTATTGGCACGGATCCGCGGTTTTCATCCGGCTGCTGCATTTGGTGACGGATGTAGAAGGTATTAAGCTGATTGGACTGCTTGCAGCCTTACTGCCGGCCTTGCTCACACTAGGAATATTAGCGAAATACGGACATGTTGATCTGGCTGCGGCGTTTCTGTTGTCTATGGGGGCGGTGCAGATTTGGAATATTCGGCTGAGTCTGGAGTATCAGCCGGCTTTTATCATTTGTTTTTTGCTCTGTCCTTTCTATTTATGGGCGGAAAGAAAAAGGGAAAGTCTGCTTACCTATTTGTCGGTAGCGGGCGGAGTGACGATCGCGTTTTTTGACTTTCTGACGACGGAAACAGTCACGATAGTGTTTCCCCTTATTTTGGTGACGGCAGTGCGGGCGGCGGAAGGGCGTTTGGGAAGTTTGAAGAGAAATGTACGTTCGTTTGTTTTATGCGGATTTGGGTGGATCGGCGCTTATGCGGGTACGTTTACAGTAAAGTGGGCGGCGGTGTCTTTGGCCACCGGAAACAATAAATTCTTAGCGGCGCTTTCGTCGGCGGAGGAACGGTTTGGGGGAAGCCTGCAGGCAACGGGAACCGACAATCCGGTACTCCGTATTCCCATGGCGGTCGCGGCTAATCTTACCGTTTTGTTCGGGGGAGAGGAGCGCGTGGAACCGGTGCGGATCATCATGGGAATATTGTTTATCTTTTTGATCATGGGATCAGTACTTTACTTATTTTATCAAAAAGAAAGTAATAAAGACGGTATTAAACTGCTTTTGATGCTGGGTATGGTAGTGTTTCTCAGGTATATGGTTTTAAACAATCATTCTTATATGCATGAGTTTTTTACTTACCGTGCTTTGATAAGTCCGGTCATGGCAGGTTTGGCAGGAGGGATATTATCCGTGAAATCCTGCCCGCGTTTTTCAGCATTGAATGTTTCGGAATGGAGGAAAAAATGAAAAAAAGAGTAAAAGGCCTGACGGCGCTTTGGATTGCTTTCGCATTGCTTTTGTCAGCGCCGCCGGTCACGGTAATGGCGGAAGAATGGGTAAGTACGAGGCCGTCGGACAAGGTATATATTTATACGGACGCGGAAGAGCTTACGTTTGGCAAAGAATTATCCATATCCTATTTGCAGAAGAAAGAAAGTTATGTGAGATTTGACGTACCTTTTGACCGGCAGACGGATTATACCCCGGCAGCGGATTTTATGAAATATGTTACGGTTCCTAACGGGTATGAGCTGAAAGAATGGAATATTTGGGGAGTAAGATTCAGCGGGGATGCCTGCTGGGTGAGCAGCGGACCTAAAGCGGTTGCTCCTAGCGGTACCCTTACTGAGCGGGAATATGATGAGCTTATCGGATGGCCATATGTGGAGGGCTGGAAAGTAGTAATGAATCCGGTCGTGGGATGTAAACCGCCCGTAGTCAGAATCCGTTTAGAAGATCAGGTTTGGCAGACGTTTTCCGGAGGGGCATCGTTCCAGACGTTTTATAAAGACAGGGAAAAGAGTTTTTCCATATCCGCAGAAGATATAGGGAGCGGGATAGGATCCGTACAATACTTTCTTTTTGTCAATGATCTGTTTCCGGAAGATAAAGAGTATACGCCGGAAGAGATAGAAGCAAAGATTCCGGGATGGAATGATTATACGGAGGAAGTGCCGGTATCGCCTGATGCGGACGGAGAATATATTCTTTATGCCAAGGCGGTGGATCAAGAGGGAAATGTATCATATGCCAGCTCGGCAGGGATCGTGATCGATACGACGGCGCCCATTATTTCCCTTCATAATACCGATCCGATCCATGTGGGGGACGAAGTCACAATCACTGTTATTGATAATTACATCGATACCATAACGGTAGACGGCAGTCCGGTTACGGCGGAGAACGGTATTTATACCTTTGTTGCAAGAAAAAAGACTACCAGCATTACAGCTACGGATAAAGCGGGGAATCATTCGGATTACATTGTCAATGCGGAAGGTCCGGAAGAGGAAGACAACCATATTTCCGCCAGTGGAATGCTGTCCCTGATCGCAGGAAAAGCGTACACATTGGGCGAGGGTACATGGAAAGTTGCCGGGGACGATACGACCTATCATGGCGGGATTACTTTTTATGTAGGAACGAGCGGTGATTTTAATTTCCAAAAGCAATAGAGAGCGGAAAGATATGAGGATAGGCTGAAAAATCAAAGATTTTACAACTTTCTATTTAAGCAGTATCGCAAGCAGGCTTGCGATATGCATGGGGTGTAGTATGGAGAAACCAATATTAATTAAGATTGCAATAGCTCTTGCAGCGGCGTCGTTGGCAGTCACCGGAATCGTGCTGATTATAATAAATGTAATGAAAAAAGACAGCTATCGTTCCATTTTAATTTATGAATTGTCAGGGAAGGCGGACATTGTGCGCGAAGAGGTCGGGGAAATCGATGCGGTAGAGCAGCTCTATTTGGAATCCGGAGACCGGGTCAGGGTGGCGGAAGACAGTTCCATGCGTCTAAAGCTGGATGATGATAAGTATGTTACGGCAGAGGAAAATACGGAGTTTTGTATTGAAGCAGCCGGAACGAAGGCAGATTCAAAAACGAAGATCCAACTGACGAAGGGAGCCATTACAAACGAGATTCAAAATCCTTTGAGCGCGGACTCTGCTTATGAGGTCACGACACCCAACGCGGTCATGGCGGTCAGGGGAACCATATTCCGTGTTGAAGTATATTTTGACGAAGACGGGAAGGTTTATACGAAATTATCTACCTTTGAAGGAAAGGTAAGTTCCAAATTGATCTATCCGGACGGGACAATGGACGACGAGGTAAGCGTAGAAGGCGGTGATGAAGTCGTCATATACAGTGATACGAACCTAACGGAGTATTTGAGGGGGCCTGAGGACATAAAATTTGAAGAACTTCCACTGCAGTCTCTTTATACGTTACAGGCTCTTATAGAGAATCAGGCCGGAGTCGTAGGGATCAGCAAAGAAAGGCTGGAAGAACTGATCAGGGAGAAAACGGGAGAAGAACCGGCGGAGGAAGAAACCGAACCGGAGGAGCCGGAAGCGGAAGAGGAAACGGATAGCTCGGAAGAGGGAACGGAAGAAGAGTCCGGACAGGAATCGGAGGAAAACGAAACGGCGAGGAACACAAAGCAGCCGGAATCGGAGCGTACCGGCAAAAAACCAGCGGCGGGGGTCATACCGGTCACGGTAACGCCGCCCGTTAAAACGCTGCCTGTAATCATTCCGCCGATAGGAGGGGGACAGCGTCCCGGAGGTGAGACGCCGCCCAAAGAAACATCCTCCGGCGAGGCGCCGCCTGAAGAAACATCGACCGAGGAGGATACAAAAGACCGGTCATATACGGTACGGTTCCTATATCAGGGACAGGTATTTGGGACACAGACGGTAAAGCATGGAGAGACGGCATCACGTCCGGTCCTGAGTCCGGCAGTTTCCGGCGATTGGAATTTTGATTTTGCAACAAAGATAGAGAAAGATACCGATATTGAGTGGAAACCATAAAGCTTAGAGATCATATGATCTAGTGTCTGAAAAAATATCGGAAGAGGGCAGGAAGTCTGAAGCAGATTTTCTGCTTTCTTTTTCTATTTAAGGATTTTTTAATAATTGTTGAGATAAACTGCTTTTAGTGCGTGTTTCAAATACACTTACCCAAATATAAAGAAACGCTTTCGGAATTTGAAGTCGGGAGGAAAAAAAGTATGTTTTTTCGGATATTAAAAAAGGATCTGAAACGAAAAAAGACAATGAACATTATTTTACTGTTGTTTATTATTCTTGCAGCTATGTTTCTTTCAAGCAGCGTGGATAATCTTGTGGCGGTAAACGGAGCGATCGACCATTTTATCTCAATCTCTAAAACGCCGGATTTTTTTGCCGTTGCATTGACGGACGGTATAACGGATGAGATTGCAGATTTTTTGAAAGGAAATGAGAACGTTGAAGAATATGAAGTCATAAACGGTTTTAACCTGACCAACGAGGATATTACGATCACAAAATGTCAGGAGGAAGAAGGGCGCACAAAGTACGAAAGAACCAATGTACTACATCTTGGAGCGGTCCCTGAAAATTTTATGAAAGTCTTTAGGATGGACGGCGGCAGTCTTTCCTTAAAGTCCGGAGAGATTGCATTTCTTAAGGCGGAGGCGGAACAGAACCACCTTCAGGTCGGAGACCGGGTTTCCATTAAAGTGGGGGAAGTTGAGCAGGAATTTACGATTGCAGCGATTGTAAAAGACGCGGTGTTTGGAAGTACGATGATGGGGTTTAAGAGAGCGCTGATCACAGAAGAAGATTTAGAAAAATTTGCCAGACAGGATGGATTGGTCCATACACGGATCTATAATGTAAATTATGCGGATAAAGAAAAGTTTAAGGAGCAATGGGCGGAACAGGGCTTTATGGTAATCAGCACGATAGAAGGAAGAAGCACCATCCGTATGTGCTACATAATGGATATGTTGATCGCAGCGATTCTTATCATAGTAAGCGTGTGCCTGATACTGCTGGCCTTTTTGGTTCTTAGATTTACGATCGTGTTTACTTTGCAAGAGGACTATAAGGAGATCGGTATTATGAAAGCGATCGGTATGAAGGATGCAGGAATTAAGGGACTATATCTGATCAAATACCTCGCTATTTCCATAATAGGCGCAGTGATCGGTTTTTTTCTTGGCTTTCCTTTCGGCAAAGCGATATTGAAACAGGCGATTGTAAATATTTTGGTGGACAGTACGGAACAGAATGTGGCGATCAATTTTGCATGTGCGGCGGCAGTAGTATTTATTGTTCTTCTTTTCTGCTATCTGAGTACAAATAAGCTGAAAAAGATTTCAGCCATGGAGGCGATCAGAAACGGCTCCAACGGTGAAAGATACCAAGTCAAAAATCATCTAAAGTTATGGAAACGCCCGAAAATGAAACCGTATTTTTATATGGCGGTCAATGACATACTTAGCAGCTTAAAGCGGTTCGGCATTTTACTGGCTACCTTTTGTCTGGGAACAATACTGATCCTGCTGCCGCTTAGCGCAGCAAGTACTCTTAAAAGTGACGGGATCATCTATTCCTTTAGCATCAGTCCTTCAGACGTTTACATGGATACGGGAAGATGGGAAACCTATATCGTGGATATGGATCTTTTATTTCAGGACATGGAGGAAATTGAAGAAAAATTAAAAGAAAACGGATTGACGGCAAAGACCGGTGCAGATATAGGATATATGATCCCTTGTTATGCAGACGATCCTAAAGATAAAGTAACTTATTATGTCCTACAGGCAGTGGGAAGCTGGGACAGACATTATGCGCTGCTTTCCGGACAGGAGCCGGAACTTTCCAATGAAGTGATGATCACAGAGCTGACGGCAAAAGAACTGAGGGTAGGGATAGGGGACACGATCCACTTTGGGACCGGAGACGAGGCAAAAGAATTTATTATTACAGGGACTTATCAGTCTATGATGAACATGGGACAGGGATTTCGTGTGAGCAGAAGCGCTGAACTGGAAAAGGAATATGCAGCCGGGATCTTTTGCCTGCAGGCAGAAATAGAAGAAATGGAAAGCGAAGAAGCATGTGAAAGGCTGCGGGAGATCTTTCCTGATTATAAGGTTATGAATGCGGAAGGCATTTTGGATAGCATGATAGGAGGGATCGTGGAACAGATCGATCTTACGACCATTTTTATCGTAGGCACCGTGCTTATGATTAACAGTCTGATAACGATACTGATGATGAAGACAATCATGACAAAGGAACGGGGAGATATTGCGCTTCTGAAGAGTATCGGCTTTTCAGACAAATCGCTTTTGGCATGGCAGACGGCGCGGATCCTTCTTATTCTGGCTGCGGCTATTGGGATAGGAACCGTATTGTCAAATGTACTGGCGCCCTTTACGATTGGCCCCATCTTTTCCATGATGGGCGCAACCTCTATTGAATTAGTGACAAATACATGGGAAGCTATTGCAGGGTATCCGGTCCTTTTGTTCCTTGTGACAGGCGTGTCGTCTTTGTTCTGCGCAGGCGGCGTAAGGAAAGTGGATCTGAAGGAAGTAAACAATATAGAATAAAGTTTGTAGCAACATCTGTAGTATCTGTAAAAAATATATATTAGAGCGTGTTCAAAAAGTTTTCCTTCAGATGGCGGAAATCATTTTTCATACACGCTCTGGGATAGGAGAGAATGTATGGATTCATTGAAAGTAAGAGATTTATGTAAAACGTATATTATAAATAAAAGGCAGAATAATGTGCTGAAAAATATCAATATGGAAATCAAACAGGGAGAAATGGTGGCTGTTATGGGCCCCAGCGGTTCGGGAAAATCAACGCTGCTGTATACTGTCAGCGGCATGGATCATATTACGGCGGGAAAGGTAGACTTTTTCGGCAGGGATATGAGCAGCCTGAATGCAAGACAGATGAGCGATCTTCGCCTGGACGAGATGGGATTTATTTTCCAGCAGATGTATATGTTAAAAAATCTGAGTATTTATGATAATATAGTTCTGCCTGCATATCAATCAAAAAGCGGCAGGAACCGGGCAAAAAGGAAGGAGATCAATAACCGGGCCAAAGAACTTATGCATAAGCTTGGGATCAGTGAAATAGCGGAGCATGATATAAATGAAGTATCCGGCGGCCAATTACAGAGGGCCTGTATCTGCCGCAGTTTGATCAATCATCCGAAAATGATCTTTGCGGACGAACCCACCGGTGCGTTGAACCAGCAGAACTCCAAAGAGGTTATGAAGGAATTGAACCGTATCAATGCGGAAGGAACTACGGTCATGCTGGTTACACATGATATGAAAGTTGCGGCCAAAAACGACAGGGTGCTTTATATAGAGGACGGAAATATAAAGGGCGAGTATGTATTGGGAAAATTTACGGATAAACAGGAGACAAGGGAGAGAGAAAGGAAGATATCTAACTGGCTGATGGAAATGGGATTTTAGGGTGAGGAGGAACAGGGATGAAGGACATTCTCTTAGTAGAGGACCATGAAGAACTAAACCAACTGATGCGGATTTTTTTGGAGAAAGAAGGATATTTGGTAGAGGGGGTATTGTCCGGAGAAGAGGCGTTGGAAGTTTTGAAAACGGAGAAAGTCAAACTGATAGTTTTGGACGTTTCCCTGCCAAAGACGGACGGTTTTGCCGTATGCGCATCGGTCAGGGAAACCAGCAACGTGCCGGTTCTTTTTTTGAGCGCAAGGGTGGATAAAGAGAATAAGATGAACGGTTTTATGCAGGGGGCGGACGACTATGTGGAAAAGCCCGTGGACATGGACATCCTATCAGCTAAGATCAAAGCCCTGATGCGGCGGAATTATAGCCTGAAGCAGGAAAATACACTGATTCATTCCGGCGCGGTTTCTATTGACAAAGAAGCAAAGCAGGCGTTTTTAAACAACAAAGAAATCCCTTTGACCGTCAAGGAGTATGAGCTTCTGCTTTTCCTTGCGGAAAATCCGGGTAAAACCTTGAGCAAGGAGTATTTATTTAATCGGATATGGGGAATAGACAGTTTCAGTGAAAATCAAACGCTCACCGTTCATATTAAAATGCTTCGGGACAAAATAGAGGAGGAACCGAAAAAGCCAAAGAGGATCCAAACGATCTGGGGCATCGGGTATAGATATGAAGAAATATAACGGGATCATGGCAGCAACGCTGCTTCTTTATCTTGTATTTGCGGCGGCGGCATATTTTCTTTTAGGCGGTAAAGAAACGGATTTAGGTTATAAAGTAGAAATAAATAAAATCATGCAGGGCTTAGAAAAGGAGGGAAAATTTTCTAAGCCTGATCTGCGTGAAACGGAAAATGTAATCGAGGTCGGTTTTTTGCCGAAGGAGGAGAAAGCGGCTGAGGCAATCCGATCATTTTATCAAAACCGTAACGGAATGAGCATGACGGTCCGTCCGCTGTTTGCAGAAGGGGATTTATTAGGCTATGTAAGGTTTGACTATATTGTGGGGATAGGCGGGCAGCGTATTTTGCGGTTTACGGAAGGAATTTTATTTATAGGATGGAGTCTGATATTTGCGTTGCTTTTGTATATCAGACAGAAGATCCTGAAGCCGTTTCACGTTTTAAGCCGGATGCCTTATGAGCTCTCTAAAGGGCATTTGCAGGGAGAACTTCAGGAAAGTAAAAGCAGGTATTTCGGAAAATTCGTATGGGGGATCGGAATGCTGAGGGACACTTTAAATGTCGCAAAAAGCAATGGTTTAAGGCTGGAGAAAGAAAAGAAACTATTGCTTTTGTCGATTTCCCATGACATTAAAATTCCTTTAAGCGCTATTAAATTGTATGCAAAGGCATTGCAGGAAGGCGTATATGAGACGGAAGACCAAAAACTTCATGCTGTGGGCCAGATTGAAAATCATGCGAAAGAGATTGAAGATTTTGTCAAGGAAATTGTAAGTACGGCAAGCGAGGATATACTTGCGATAGAAGTAGAGGATTCTGAATTTTATTTAAAGGATTTTATCAATAAGATCCGGGAATATTATGAACCGAAATGTAAACTCATTATGACGGACTTTACGATTGGAAAATATGAAGACAAATTGTTAAAGGGGGATATAGAGAAAGCGTTTGAAGTTGTGGAAAATCTAATGGAGAATGCCTTTAAATATGGGGACGGAAAAGCAGTCCGCATTGATTTTTATGAGGAAGAGTATTGTCAGGTCATAACCGTATTCAACACGGGGCCGCCGGTTGCTACAACGGAAATGCCGCATTTATTTGACAGTTTTTACCGTGGCAGCAATGCGAAAGGGAAAGACGGCAACGGGTTGGGACTTTATATCAATAAGCAGATCATGACGAAAATGGAAGGAGAGATTTTCGCGCAAAGGCAAGAGGACGGTATGGGGTTTGGACTGGTATTTCGGATGTAAAAATTATTTTTTGTATTTTTTCCGCGTGTATTTGAATCTAATAAGTGTACATATACAAGAAAAAGGAACGGAAATAGAATATGGAGAAAAAAGTAAGCTTGCGTTTATGTATACAAAGAATGAACAGGAAACTTTGGACCACGTTCAGGAATGCGTCATGTGCGCCATAATCTCCATGGACAAGCTGAGGAAACCCAGATTAAAACATGGATCCCCCGGATTCTGATCAACAGCGTTTATCAGGCGCAGGGTCGTTATTTCCGAATATGCATGAACACTGGTGATACGAAGGGCCTTTTGAATTTCAGCTTAATTTGACGATCGATAGGGAAAATGCACAGGTTGTGACGGTGGATGAAAGGAATGAAACGGGCGCCGGATGATATAGTGTATCTAAGACCTTATCTGAGATTGCCGTAGAGACCGATTGCAGTGAGGAAAGGAAAAAGCAGAGAGTGATTGCCATAGTGCTGGATGGGGACGGAAAAGGAGTTGCATAGCAGGAAAATAGAGTTTTAAACATAGAGATATTAAAAGATTTAATAAAATTTTAAAAAATATGCAACTTTTTTGTTAAAAATAGCATCTTATTATTAAAGGGTAAAGTTATGATTCGGACCGTTTGCCGAAAACGAGGGTGAAATGATTTTATAAGGGTATGTAGAAAGGGGAGAATGCTGTTGAAGAAAGTATTGGCGTTAGGGGTGATCATAATATTTTGTTTGGGAATAATAGGGTGTGAGAAAACGAATGAAGAGGGGATGGCGGAAGAGCCGGAAACGTTCGTAGTGATCCAGAAGGATGAGATCGTAAGATCCGGGGTTGAAAATTTAACAGATAGGAATTAAGGAAAGGCCGTTGCTTTATGGAGAATCATGAATCCATTCTGCAGCGGCTTTTATATTGCAAATCCTGATAAATATAAATCTCCGTTACTTAATTATAAATTTTAAAAAATATTATATTTTGATATTGACAATACTGTATATAACACACTATAATGAATTATACAATAAAGTAGAAAAGGAGGGGAATTGGTGGAAAAGGATCTATTAGAAAGCTTATTGTCTGAACTACGGCGGGGAACGTTGATTCTCTGTGTTTTAAGCCAATTGGGGGAATCACGCTACGGATATGCGCTTGTTCAGATCTTAGAGGAAAAAGGCGTTCCTATCGACGCAAATACGCTGTATCCGTTACTGCGGAGGCTGGAAAAGCAGGGGCTTTTGTGCAGCGAATGGAATACCGAAGAAGCGAAGCCGCGAAAATATTATAAGAGGACGGTTTATGGAGATCAGATTTTTAGCGAGCTTGTGAAGCAGTGGAATAGCCTGTCCTTGGGCATGAATGAGCTATTGGGCGGGTATTAGTGCATAGGTGTCTTGTTAAAGAAGACAGATGGGAGTAAATATGAGTGAGAAAGAAATGATAGAACGTTACATTTATGAAGTAGTAAAGAAGGTGCCGCAAACGGCAAGGGAAGAAATCCGTATGGAACTGCAGGCGCTGATCGAAGATATGTGCGGCGAGGAAGAAAGGAATGTAGAGGAAGTATTGCAGAAATTAGGCGATCCGGCGGAGTTTGCCAAGCGTTACAGGGATGAGAGCAATTGTCTGATCGGGCCGGAGTATTATGACAACTATATGTGGGTGTTGAAACTTGCCATGATCGGTATTGCTATTTCAGCCGTAGTTTCGGCGGTTATTCAGGGAGTATTTGGGGCTGGCGGTGCAGGAACCGTGGGAGATATTGTTGATTTTTTAACAGGTTTTTTTGTAGAATTATTTACAACGGCAGTCAATGGCGCATATAGCGTGGTTGGGATCGTAACAATCATCTTTGCGGTCATGGAGTGGAAAAAGGTTAAGTTAGACATGAAGCCAAAGAAGGACTGGACCGTAGATGAGCTTGCTGCCAATGCGGTTTCTGTAAAATCATGGACACCCAGTTCCCTGCCGCCGATACCAGATAAACGTGCGGTGATCAGCCGGGGAGACAGTGTTGTAAGTATTGTTTTTATCAGTATTTTTGCAGTGCTTTTGGTATTTGCGCCGGAGCTTTTCGGGGCTTTTCGGCTTGACAGGGAAAAGGTAAGGGTAGTTACCAGTATTTTTAATTTGGCAGAGTGGAATACGCTTGCGCCGATCATTCTTTTTTGCCTTTTTATAGGAATGATAGATGAGATCATACGTCTTGTTACGGGATATTATTGCAAGGCAGTGATGTGGAGCAGTATAATCTGTAATATGATACAAGTAATAGGCGCGGTCGTTTTATTAAAATTTCTGCCTCTTTTGAATCCGGACTTCGGAGAAGAGATCAAGGCATTAACAGGAGTCAAAGAATTTGCGCGGGGAGATCTGCTGCGGATTTGGGGCAGCGGCACCATGCAAAATATTATACTTGCAGTGATTTGTGTGATATCTTTTATAGAGATTGGTGTGACAGTATATAAGACGCTTAAATATGGCAAAGAATCATAATGGAGGGGTAACGGCGGGCAGATCGGAATTGGCGTGAAAAGAACTTCTAACTGCCTATGGAAGTTTTGCCTATGGAAGTTTTTGCCTATGGCAGTTTTCACTCGTGGCAGAGGCTGCTTCGCAAAAGCAGCATAGTTTTCTCAGGAGTTCTAAGTCTGCTTTGCAGACTTTTATCACACCGAGAAATGCCTAAGTGAACTTGTTCGCTTTCATAAGGCATTTCTCATCCTGATTTGAGTGTCCACTAAAGCGGACAGATAGGAGCCAAAATGAATAAAATTATTTTTTTAGATATTGACGGAGTACTCAATTCGAATTTGGGGAATAACGGACATGAAAAAGAGATAAGCGACGGTACTTTGATCGATCCGGAAAAGATTCAATTATTAAGTGAGCTGGTAAAAAATACAGGAGCAAAGATTGTTCTTCACTCCGGATGGAAGTTTTGGTTCGACAGTAACTTACATCCATTGCGCAAAGAAGCGTATCACTTGTTAAAACTGTTACGACGGGAGAACATAGCGATCGACAGCGTAACGCCGGATCATTCAACGGAAGAGATAAAAAGAAACAAAAAATTCAGTTTAGTTAAGGCGACCGAAATTTTAGCCTGGCTGGAAGAACATGAAGAAGTTGAAGAGTGGATCGTAATTGACGATCTGGATTTACATAATCAGGAGGTGGAAGCGCATCAGTTGAGGATAGATTCCAGCGTAGGGCTAACGGCCAGCGATGTGCATAAGGCGGAAATAATGTTACGAAAGGGCGGTAGTTTATGACCGGGAACCAATAAGCCGTTATAAAATTTCAGAAATATTTTATAGAAAATGTTTTAGGAAGAAACGTTTTGGGGAACAGGAGAGTACCGGAAAATTTTGTAAATATTTGGATTCGTAAGTCGGGAAATACTTGACATTTTTTGGCGCATTATGTAAAATTACGGTTGTTAAAATAGGAAAACAGGAATATATTTAAAAATGCTTTTTATGTGCAGGAGGAATGATTTTTAAGTATGTTTTGGTTTTGCCCAGATAGCTCAGTTGGTAGAGCAGAGGACTGAAAATCCTCGTGTCGCTGGTTCGATTCCGGCTCTGGGCATTAAGGAGAAACCCTTATAATTGCTACGTTTGCGGCGATTATGGGGGTTTTTTATTTCGTAGGATTTTCACTTACTTTCAACGAATCCTATTGTAGCCCTAAAGTGCAAAAAGTAAGGTTTTTATGCAAAAAATTATAATGTCTAAAAAATCCGGTTTGTCAATTCAAGAAGCGGTCGAATTAAAATTATAGAAATTATAAAATATTATAAAATATTAAAATAATATGTTGACTTTTATAAATTCCTATGGTAATATTCTATTCGTTCCGAAGAAAATAAACAGAAAGCGGAAACGATGCGGGTGTAGTTCAATGGTAGAACACTAGCCTTCCAAGCTAGATACGTGGGTTCGATTCCCATCACCCGCTTTTATTGATTCATGAAGAAAAATGCTATGCAATCGGTTCGTTCTTTTGCATAGCATTTTTTATCTTATAGGAAATACCTTGTCACGCTTTGTTCTGTTGACAGACATGCGGGCGTTTATTTAGATAGTATTTCTGCTCCGTCTTCCGTGATGAGTATCATATATTCTATTTGCGCGGATAAACCGTCATCTTCGGTATAGACGGTCCAGCCATTATCTTCGTCAATAAAAAAGTCAGGGCTTCCTTCGTTGATCATTGGTTCAATTGTAAAAATCATGCCTGGTACGAGTACCATTTCGCTTCCTTTTGGGGTGACATAACTTACAAATGGTTCTTCGTGGAATTCCAATCCAATTCCATGTCCTCCTATATCCTCCACGACAGAATAACCGTTTGCCTGCGCGTGGCTATTGATGGCGTATGCGATATCGCCGAGGTGATTCCAAGGTTTTGCTTCTGTTAGCCCAAGTTCTACACATTCTTTTGTGACACGGATAAGTCTTTCGGCTCGCGCAGAGGTCTTACCTACAGTAAACATTCGGGAAGCGTCTGAAAAATAACCATCAAGGATGGTAGAGACATCGACATTTATAATATCACCGTCTTTTAAAATGATATCTTCATCCGGAATGCCATGGCAGACTTCGTTATTGAGAGAAGTACATACACTTTTAGGAAAACCTTCATATCCAAGTGGTGCGGGAATCCCTCCGTGCGAAGTAGTATATTCATAGACCAGTTTATCGATCTGGGCGGTACTCATACCCTCGCAGATATGTTTTGCAACATGATCCAGTACAGCCGTGTTAAGCTTTGCACTCTTTCGGATTCCTTCGATCTGTTCTGCTGTCTTTATGATCTCTCTTGGCGGAGTAATATGTCCTTCACTTGCCAGGGCGAGCAGGCGCTCATCCATAGTCATATGACATTTCTTATATTTCTTGCCGCTGCCGCACCAGCACAACACGTTTCTTTCCATAATCATCAATCATCCTCTCCTTGCATTTCTGAAGATAGTATAGCACAAAAATATCAGGCATAAAATACTAAGAAATAGTAAGAACTTGCTTTCAGACATAACTTGCTTCTGTTTTAGCGCTTATGGTATAATGGAAGGCAGAAAAAAGCAAAACGTAGAAAGGATGGGGTTGTATGTTACGTATAGGAATGTTGACAAGCGGCGGAGACTGTCAGGCTTTGAATGCTGCCATGAGAGGCGTTGTAAAAGGACTTTATGCAAAAACCGAAGAGATTGAGATTTATGGATTCAAGGAAGGATACAAAGGTCTTATGTATTCTGACTTTGATATGCTTACATCAAGGGATTTTTCGGGTATTTTAACAGTGGGCGGAACGATTCTTGGAACATCACGGCAGCCATTTAAGCTGATGCGCACGCCGGATGCGAATGGAGTGAATAAAGTGGAGGCAATGAAGCATACCTATCATAAGTTAAATCTTGATTGTCTGGTGGTGCTTGGAGGGAACGGAACCCACAAGACTGCTAATTTACTGAGAGAAGAAGGATTGAACGTGGTAACGCTTCCAAAGACAATCGATAACGACCTTTGGGGGACGGATATGACGTTTGGCTTCCAGAGCGCGGTAGATATTGCGACAGATACGATCGATTGTATCCATACGACAGCAACGTCCCATAGTCGTGTGTTTATCGTAGAGGTCATGGGGCATAAAGTAGGATGGGTAACACTTCATGCCGGAATCGCGGGTGGCGCGGACATTATATTGCTTCCGGAGATTCCATATGATCCGGATGTGATTGCAAAAGCGATCAAGCGTCGTGCAAAGACTGGAAAACGATTTACGATTCTTGCGGTAGCAGAAGGGGCGATTTCCAAGAAAGACGCAAAGCTTTCTAAGAAAGAGTACAAAGAAAAATTGGAGAAGAGAAAATATCCGTCTATTGCTTATGAAGTGGCAGAGCAGATTCAGAAACGCTGTGATCAGGAGGTTCGTATTACTGTTCCTGGTCATACACAAAGAGGAGGCACGCCATGTCCATATGACAGAGTGCTTTCTACACGTCTTGGAGCGGCAGCAGCGGAACTTATCTGGAATAAGGAATACGGCTATATGGTAGGAATCAAAAATGGTGAGACGGTTAAGATTCCTTTGGGAGAAGTTGCCGGAAAGCTGAAATTCGTAGATCCGGATTCTAAGATTGTCCGTGAAGCAAAGATGACAGGAATCAGTTTTGGGGATGAATAAACAGGCCTTGGCAGGAATAACAAAATTTAGTTAGGAGTGGGAGCGATGTCGTATACTGCATTGTACCGAAAATTCCGCCCATCATCTTTTGAGGATGTGAAGGGGCAGGATCATATTGTGACAACATTGCAAAATCAGATAAAGGCAGAGAGAATCGGACATGCATATCTTTTTTGCGGAACCCGCGGGACCGGTAAGACTTCGGTGGCAAAGATATTTGCGAAAGCAGTGAACTGTGAAAATCACGTGGGAGGAAGCCCATGTGGAGAATGTAAGATGTGTCGGGCAATTTCGTCCGGCACATCTATGAATGTGATAGAGATTGATGCAGCGTCGAATAACGGTGTGGATAATATAAGAGAAATACGTGAAGAAGTGGATTACCGTCCGACACAAGGAAAATATAAAGTGTATATTATCGATGAGGTGCATATGCTGTCTATAGGGGCATTCAATGCACTGTTAAAAACACTGGAAGAGCCGCCGGAATATGTGATTTTTATTCTGGCAACGACGGAAGCGCATAAGATACCGGTTACGATTTTGTCAAGATGTCAGAGATATGATTTCAAAAGAATTACCATCGATACGATTGCAGACCGTATGAGAGAATTGCTGAATAAGGAAAAGGTAGAAGCAGAAGAAAAAGCAATTCGTTATATCGCAAAGGCGGCGGATGGCTCTATGCGAGATGCCTTAAGTCTTTTGGACCAATGTATTGCATTTTATCTGGGGCAGAAACTGACGTACGACCATGTGTTAGAAGTACTGGGGGCAGTGGATACGGAAGTGTTCAGTAAGCTGTTAAGACAGCTTGCGTCGTGCAGTGTAAACGGCGTTCTGGGGACGTTGGAGGAACTGGTAATGCAGGGCAGGGAATTGTCCCAGATGGCAGCAGATTTTACATGGTATTTAAGGAACTTGCTATTCGTACAAAGTTCTGATAATATGGAAGACGTGCTAGATGTTTCCGGTGAGAACTTAAAACAGCTGGAGGAAGAGGCAAAATTGATTGAGACAGATACGCTTCTTCGTTATATCCGAATTTTTTCGGAATTATCAGGGCAGTTAAAATATGCGACGCAAAAGAGGGTGTTGATGGAAGTGACTTTCATCAAGCTTTGCAGGCCGCAGATGGAGCAAACGCAAGATGCACTTTTAGACAGGATACGTCTGCTCGAGGAAAAAATAGAAGAGGGCGATTTTGGAGGCGGAGCACAGCAAAAGGTAGTGTATGTCAGTGAAGAGGCGCACGAGGAAGTGAAGGAAAAGCCAGAGCTTCCGAAAGCAGTGCCGGAAGATGTACGCGTGGTCGTAAAAGATTTTCGAAGACTTACGAATGAAGTATCCATTATGCTGAAGAATTATTTGAAATCGGCAAGGCTTAGTGTGGGAACGAATGGACAGCTTTTGATCGTAATGCCGGATACGGTTTCGGCAGGAGTCGTGGGTACACAGGAGCACAGGCAGGAGCTTGAGAGCATTATTTCTGAAAAGCTTGGTAAAAAGATCGAGATTGAAGTGCGTCAGGCAGAAAGCGGAAGAAGATTTGAGGATTGTTACATTGATTTGGAAAAAATCATATGTACTGACATTATAGTAGAAGAGGAAGAATAGGAGGAAGGATCATGGCAAAACGCGGAGGATTTCCGGGAGGCGGAATGCCGGGCAATATGGCGAATCTGATGAAGCAGGCACAGAAAATGCAGCGTCAGATGGAAGAACAGACAAAAGAAATGGAAGCAAAGGAATTCACAGCAACTGCAGGAGGCGGTGCAGTGGAGGTGACCGTTTCCGGTAAAAGAGAAGTGATGAAAGTGAAACTGGCAGAAGAGGTAGTGGATCCGGATGATATCGAAATGTTAGAGGATTTGATCGTAGCGGCAACCAATGAGGCGCTTCGCAAAGTAGAAGAGGAATCCGCATCTGCAATGTCCAAACTGGCAGGCGGTATGGGCATAGGCGGCGGAATACCAGGATTATTCTAGATAAGACGGGGAAGAGAAACGCATGAATTACTATGGAAGTCAGATTAGTAAATTAATTGAAGAGTTATCGAGACTTCCGGGCATAGGACCTAAGTCAGCCGGAAGGCTGGCTTTTCATATGATTAACATGCCGGAAGAACAGGTGGAGCAGCTGGCGGAGGCGATGCTTTGTGCAAGAAAAAATGTCCGGTACTGCAAAGAATGTTATACGCTGACGGATCAGGAATTATGTCCGGTATGTGCAAGCAGGGAGAGAGACCACAGTACCATTATGGTCGTGGAGACTGCAAGAGATCTGGCAGCGTATGAAAAAACCGGGAAATATAACGGAGTTTATCATGTGCTGCATGGAGCAATTTCACCGATGCTTGGAATCGGACCCAACGATATCAAATTAAAAGAGCTGGTAGAACGGCTTCGAGGAGAGATAACAGAGGTGATCATTGCAACCAATTCCACATTGGAAGGGGAGACGACGGCAATGTATATCGGCAAGCTCATCAAGCAATCCGGAATCAAAGTGAGCAGAATCGCCAGCGGCGTACCAGTAGGAGGAGATTTGGAATATATTGACGAAGTAACCTTGCTTCGGGCACTGGAAGGAAGAACCGAAATATAAAAAATGAGAAATATTCTGTAAATAGGTGGTTGACGAAAGATGTTCTTTTATGTAGTATTGTAAAAAGTGGAGAGAATTAAATACAACCCTATTAGGAGGAGAAAATGCAGTTTTTAGAATTGATGAAAATAGCAAATGAGGTAAGAAAAGGTATCATCGTAGGAACTTATCACGCGAAATCGGGACATCCGGGCGGTTCTTTATCAGCAGCAGATATTTTTACCTACTTGTTCTTTGAGGAGTTGAACATTGATCCGGCAGATCCCCAGAAAGCAGACAGGGATCGTTTTGTGTTGTCGAAAGGACATACGGCTCCGGGATATTATGCTGCACTGGCGCTTAGAGGATTTTTCCCGATCAAAGATATGGAAAAGCTTCGCCATGTGGGATTTTATCTGCAAGGGCATCCGGATATGAAAAGTGTTCCGGGTGTAGATATGTCAAGCGGTTCTCTTGGACAGGGAATTTCAGCGGCAGTAGGTATGGCAATCTCTGCGAAGATTTCAAATGAAGATTATCGTGTATATACACTTCTTGGAGATGGAGAGATTCAGGAAGGTCAGGTCTGGGAGGCGGCGATGCTTGCGGGGCATAGAAAACTCGATAATCTTGTAGTAATTGTAGATAATAACGGATTACAGATTGACGGTAAGATTGAAGACGTTAATTCACCATATCCGATTGATAAAAAATTTGAGGCGTTTAATTTCCATGTCATCAATATTGATGGACATAATTTTGAAGAGATGGAAGCTGCATTTAAGGAAGCAAGACAGACAAAGGGGCAGCCGACAGCAATCATTGCGAAGACAGTCAAAGGGAAAAGTGTATCCTTCATGGAGAATCTGGCATCCTGGCATGGGGTTGCACCGAATGCACAACAATACGAGATGGCGATGACGGAATTGGAGAAAGCGGGGGAAGCGTTATGTCAGATGTAAGGAAGATGGGAACAAGAGAAGGTTATGGACAGGCTTTGTTAGAGCTTGGAAAAGAACACGAAGACATTGTTGTACTGGATGCTGACCTTGCAGGATCAACAAAGACAGGCGTATTCCAGAAAGCATTTCCGGAGCGTCATATAAACTGTGGTATTGCAGAAGGGAATATGATGAGTGTGGCAGCAGGTCTTGCAGCCACAGGGAAAGTTCCGTTTGCAAGTTCATTTGCAATGTTTGCCGCAGGACGTGCGTTTGAGCAGATACGCAATTCTATCGGCTATCCGGGGTTGAATGTAAAGATCGGCGCCAGCCATGCGGGTATTTCCGTAGGGGAAGATGGTGCGACTCATCAGTGTAATGAAGATATCGGTCTTATGAGGCTGATTCCAGGAATGGTAATTATCAATCCATCCGATGCGGTAGAAGCAAGCGCAGCGACAAAAGCAGCATATGAATATAAGGGACCGGTATACCTTCGTTTTGGAAGGGTTGCAGTACCGGTTATCAATGACCGTGAAGATTACAAATTCGAGATCGGAAAGGGAATCGTCTTAAGAGAGGGAAAAGACGTGGTTATCTTTGCAACCGGTCTTGAGGTGAACGAGACGCTTCAGGCAGCGGAAATGCTTGCGGCAGATGGAATCGATGCAAAGGTTGTGAACATCCATACGATCAAACCGCTCGATGAAGAACTTATACTTTCATCGGCAAAAGAATGCGGCAAAGTAGTTACTGTGGAAGAGCACTCGGTAATTGGTGGTCTTGGAAGCGCGGTATGTGAGATTTTATCCGAAAAAATGCCGACAAAGACATTCAGGATTGGTATCAATGATGTGTTTGGAGAATCCGGTCCTGCAATGGAATTGATTAAAAAATATGGGTTAGATGCCGAAGGTATTTATAATAAAGTGAAATCATTCTGTGTTCTGTAAGGAATCAAGAATGGATCAAAAAAGATGAAACGAAGCAAAAGTTTCATCTTTTTTGCAATTTGGGGAAAAGAACTGTCGAAAACTTCTTGTCCGCGGTGACAGCAACCGATAAAATCAGCATTTGTCCTATGCTATGATAGCCTCTAAATAGTAACAGTTCAGCCATAACAGCTCGGGTTACTTAAAATGTTTAATAAGAGGTGAGTATTATGCAAAGACAATTGCCGAAGAATGTAAGACAAATTGGGAATGTCAGTGACAATCCCAAAATATACGTAGAAGATTATGTGGATACATTTTTGGGACAGATGGGGGAACGAGATGAAGAAATCATAGCCGCGGCGCTGATTGGGGAGATCATACATGAAGAGGAACAGGATTATGTGTATGTGTTTGGCGCAGTACAGATGAATCTGGCAGGAGCGGAACAAGGAGAAGAGATTACTGTTGATGAAGAAGTATGGGGGCAGGTATGCCGGGATAAAGAAGAATATTTTGAAGAAGGGGAGCTGATTGGCTGGTATGCGGCAAGAAGAGAAGGCGCGGTAAAGATAAGCGAGGCGATATTAAAAGTTCAGCAGCAATATTTGGAAAAGAATGCCACATTGTTTGTGACCAGAGATATAGAGATTCAGGAAGAAATCATATATGCATATAAACTCCAGGATCTTATGGAAATCAGCGGGCATTACATATATTATGAAAAAAATCCGGCAATGCAAAATTATATGATTATGAGAAGGAGGAACCTTGGAGTTGCTCCCAGTGAAGCTATTGAGGATCGAGCTGCAAAGGATTTTCGCAGCATTATAAGGGAAAGAGAAGAAAAACAGGAACAGAAACGCACAAATCGTTTTATGTATGCGGCAAGCACATTTCTTTTGCTGGTTATTGTCATCATTGGTGTTACGATGATGAATAACTATGATAAAATGAAAGCGCTTCAGGACTCTTTGGAGGTATTGACAAGGGATGTGGAAGTTCAAAAAGAAGAAAAACCGGAGGAACCTTTGGTGCAGGAGGATACCAAGCCTGAAGTAGAAAAAGAGGAAGAATCCAAAACAGAGGAACCGAAAATAAAAGAGGAAACCGTTTTGGAGACATCAGGAGAGGCTGTGATGGCAGAAAATTCTTATGTAGTGCAAAAAGGCGATACATTGGATAAAATCAGTAAAAAAATATATGGGGATATTAGCTATGTAGAAGAAATCTGCAAATTAAATGGTTTGGAAAATGATAATCTCATTTTTATAGGAGAAAAATTGTTATTACCTTGATGGAAAAATGTGTTATACTAAAAGCTAGGTAGTATAAATAAATGAGGATGAAGATATGTTAGGACGAAAGAAGAATCCGTTGCTGCGGATTGTGCAGGAGGAAGAACAGCCGGATGCACAGATGCAGGAGATGAAAGAAAAGATTAGACAGCATAAAAAAAAGTTTCGGATAAGAGTGATGATTTGCGCGGCTGTGGTACTTGCGGTTTTGGCGGGAACCTATCTTTTTCTGACGCGCTATAGCTATAAAGAGGCAAGAATCGTAGAAACATATAATGGAGAAGGGTATGGTCAAAGCTCTTATACATACTTCCGGAATATGATTTTAAAATATAGTAAAGATGGTATCAGCTTGATCAGACCGGATGGAAAGGAAGCGTGGAACCAGCCATGTCAGCTTCAGAATCCAATGGCAGAAGTAAGACAGGAGACGGCGGCAATCGCAGATTGCGGTGGAAATGACATTCTTGTAGTCGGAGAATCCGGATTGAAAGGGGAGATCCATACTACGAAACAGATTGAAAAGATTGCGTTGTCCCCAAAAGGTATCGTGGCGGCTATTTTGAAAGATGAGGTTTCTCCTATGATCGTGTGTTATGATTCGGCAGGAAATACATTGGTCGAGAATAAAGCGTCTTTTAAAAACCATGGTTATCCTGTAGATGTTTCCATATCGGATAGTGGTGAATTGCTTATGGTATCTTATGCGCAGGTAGAGAACAATATGATCCAGTCCAGAGTTGTATTTTACAATTTCGGGAAAGCGGGACAGGACAAGCAGGATCATATTGTGGAAACTTATAGTTATGAAAATCAATTGGTGCCAAGTGTATTTTTTATGGCGAAGGATACCGAGGTTATTGTGGGCGAACATGAGATTACCATATGCCGCGGTGCGCAGAAACCACAAGTGCAGAAAACGATTTCTTTCAAAAAGGATATTAAAAGCATTTGTTACGATGATAATTATATAGGCGTTGTTTTAAAAGGTGCAAGCAAAGGCGGATATGAGCTGCAAATGTACAGCAGCGCCGGCAAGCAGATGTTTTCGAAAGAATTTCAGGGAGAATTCTCGAATGTTAAGATGTATGATGGAGAGATATTCATGTATGAAGGAAACAAATGCAGTATCTATACCAAGGATGGAATCCATAGATTTGACGGTGAGCTGATCGACTCTATTGTTGCAGTCTTTCCGGAACCGGGAATTAATAAATACAATGTGATAACAGCCAATAGTATGCAAGAGATACGTTTAGTGAAATAGGAGAAAAGAATTATGGAGAACAACTGGTTACTAATCGCGGCGGGGATTATGATTCTGGTCTGCATGATCGTGGGATATATCAGGGGATTTATCAAAATCATTGTATCTGCAGTGGCGACGATAGCGACTATTATACTCGTGATATTCCTTACGCCGTATGTAAGTAAAGGGATTCATGCATTTACGCCGTTGGATGATATGATTATAAAAAAATGTGATGATGTGATGGTGACGCAGGTCGAAAAAGCTTCCGGAGAATTGATTCGGAACAAATTATCCGAGGCAGGGATCACGCTGCCGGAAGGACTTGATTTGAGCCAGATCAAATTAGAAGATTTCGGCCTCTCGAAAAAAGATGTGTCAGAGATTATCAAGAAGGCAGAGATTCCAAGAGAGCAGCAGATTGCCGCTATAGAATCTGCAAATATGCCGGAAGTATTCAGGGAAGCACTTATCAGCAATAACAACCAGGAAGTATATGATCAGCTTGAAGTCGATACCTTTGGCGAGTATATAGGAGCATATTTAGCTAAAATCATTATTGATATGATATCTTTCCTACTTACATTTATTATTGTGACTATTTTAGTCAGGGTAGTTGTATTTGCGTTAAGTATCATAGCGGATCTGCCGGTTTTAAATGGATTGAACCGCATAGCCGGCGCAGGATGCGGAGTCATAATTGGTCTTATTTTTATATGGATTGCATTTTTGGTGATCACATTATTGTATAATTTCGAGTTTGGAAAACAATGCATGGAGATGATTGAAGACAGTAAGATATTAAATTTCTTATATGAAAATAATATTATTATGAAAACGCTGATGAAATTCTAAAGACAGAAAGAATAGGTAAAGGATGTGGATGACCAGAAGAGGTTGCGCCACATCCTTTGTTGTGTGAGAGATGTGTCAGTGAGATAGCTTGAAGGGGATAGCCGGCTTGTTTTATAAATGTGGATAAAATGTGGATAAAATGTGGAAAACTTGTGGAAAAATAGTGTTGACATAATGGGATAAGGATGATATTATGTGATGGCTGTCGAAAAACGACGACCGCTGAAAATCGAGTTAAGAAATACAAATCGAAAAAAATAAAAAAAGTGGTTGACAAAGTAAAACAGTTGTGATAATCTATAAAAGCTGTCGCGAGAGACAGCGAAAGAGAAGAGGAACTTGACAATTAAATAATAGACAACAACCCTGAAAATTTCCGCGAAAATGA